>Ga0233448_1001031_pt1 | contig 25568 bp, 20 predicted proteins | sample SI_124_October20_2_FD_183015 | JGI IMG/M metagenome (GOLD analysis project Ga0233448, IMG submission 183015) | Seawater microbial communities from Saanich Inlet, British Columbia, Canada - SI_124_October2016_150_MG | ecosystem: Environmental > Aquatic > Marine > Inlet | place: Canada: British... | reverse complement strand
CCCGAAAGCTTTGCTTCAAGAACTTTTGCAAGAGCCCTCCATTTAGACTTTTCCAAAGTCACTTCACCCAAATACATAACAACTCGTTGTCTTGGTCCTTTTTCGGTACGAATAGATTCGACAAGGCAATGAGCTGTATAGGTTTGGCCCGTTTCTTTGTTTTTTGTTTTGGTTGTGCGAATAAACATGGGGGTAAGGCTATCACATCTAAAAACACAATAAAAATAGTATTAAATGCATTAGGCCACTACACTTTAATGTAAAATAAACAATATGATAAAAATCAAATGGTTAAAAATTGAAAACCCTAAAAATAAGTGAAAATATTGAGTGTATTAGAGTTTCATGCCGAAAGTTGGGCTAAGACAGCTCGCTATAAATAAACCCCTATATTACTTGTGCGTTGTATAAGATTCGAAAAATCCCCCCCCATTCTTTTGTTCGTCTTTTTTGCTACAAAAATAGTTATGTAGAGCGATTTTTATAATAAAAAAAGACAAACAAAATTTCTACGAAATATGCCTAGTACTCCATCCATGATCTTTTGTCGGGTATTTTTTGTCTCGTGTTAATCTATAATTATTTGTGACTGAAATATTACCCGACAAAACAAGATGGTCGAAGTACTAGTTTATTTATTAAGGCAACTCGCAATAAATAAACTACCCATCTTACTGGCCTTTTTGTCCGTCTCCTTTACCACAAAAACAGTTGAGTAGAATGACTACACGCCTATTTTTATGGCAAAGAAGACGAACAAAAATTCTGCGCAATATGGGTAGTTTATTTATTGCGTGTTACCTAAGTATTACCTGAGAGGTTGCCCGAAAACTCATTTTTCCGCCAACTCTGCGTTAAAAATGGTCTCAAAATACTCATTTACACACGTAAACTGTGCTTTTTCAATAATTTTATGTCTTGATTTGACGAAAATCTGAATTTTCGGACAGTCTTCTAGTCACCATATTCTTGTCATTCTTCTTCTGATAATCAAAAAACTCGTCTAAAATTATAGAGTGTCCCCTTTGTCGGTAATTTATACTGGTTCATCGGTTGTTTCTTTGGTAAACATCAATCATGAACTATTAATTAAGAGAGTTCTATGAAAATTTCTCACGGTTTTACTTTGGTTGAACTGTTGGTTACGTTATCTATTGTTGCTATTTTAGCAGGTGTTGCCGCTCCAGGTGTGCTCAGTTTTATCAATAATAATAAACTGATTGCCACTGCTAATGAACTGGAATTGACATTAAACTTGGCCAGAAGTGAAGCCATTAAACGAAATGCAACCGTTGAAGTGTGTAGTATGACCGTGTTGGCAATTTGTCAGGATGATATTGACTGGTCTGACAATGGTTATATCGTGCAACTTCAAGGTGGTGCGAGTATTAAAAAAATAGCTGGAAGGTCTGACAGTATTACAGTTGTCGCCCCCGTTACCCGTACGACTTTTTTACCCACAGGAGGTGTTAATGTTGCTCAGTCATTTATTATTTGTGACAGTAAACGGGTCAAAGAAACAGGTTATACCGTTGAAATTAAAAGTACAGGACGAGTGATTGCCGTTAAAGGTGTGGTTTGCTCATGAATGGTCAATTACGTTTGGCTGGTTTCGGCATGATTGAAATGCTGATCACCGTGACTCTATTATCCGTTGGTTTCATGGGGATTATGGGGATGCAAATCAATGCCAAACAAAGTCAGCTTGAAGCATGGCAACGAACCCAAGCATCTTTTTATTTGAATAATTTTATTGAAAGAATGCGAATCAATAATACTCGATTGGCAGAGTATGATATTGCCCAACTGACGTTATTTGATTGCCCAATAAATCCAACCAAACAGTCAGATATTGATAAATGCGTCTTAATGGCTGCCCTAAATGATGCTCAAATGGGGTTGAATCATTGGGAGTTGTGTATTGATGTTGATGGTGTTGCTGGCTCTGAATCTGGGCAGGTGAATGTCATTTTAACTTGGACAGGCGTTTTTAAATTAAAGGCAAAAGGACAAGAACTGGCTTGTTTGAATGGTTTCAGTAATGATGTTGAACGTCAATATGCTCGACAGATTGTGCATAATGCTTTTATTAAGCCGACCAATAATTGATTGAGATGATGTCATGAATCCCTATAAAAAGAATTGTAAAATATTTTCAATTAAAGGTTTTAATTTGATTGAAATCCTGGTTTCTTTGGCTATTGGCGTCTTTATTTCGATGGTTTCTGTACAAATGATGGTGTCCAACCGACAAACGTATGAAGAAACTTCACGTTATTCTGAGGTGAAAGAGAATATTCGGTTTGCTATGTTACAGCTAAATCAAAGTTCCCGCTCCATAGGTTTTTATGGTCCAACTACTACTGGTTTGCCAGACATTGTAACGCCCATTGTCAGTGGATTAACTTGTCTTGGCAACGCCAGTTTTTCAGATATTAATATTTCATTGTGGGTTGTTGAGGCAACGGATGTCAGTATTAAAAACTGCTTAAGTCATGCCGAACCAGACTCTGATGTGGTGGTGGTTAAATATGCTACATTTGTTAATGAATACACGCTCAACGATTATTTTGTAGCAGTTAGTATGGCAGAATCAAAAATATTTAAATATACAGGGGTAGGATCAATTCCTTTTCCAACGGCAAATATTTTGAAATATACTCCGTACATATATTATGTGAAAAATAATGGCTCTATTCCAGTGATGATGCGTGTCGGTTTGGATGGTAAAGCCGTTGAATTGTCGAATGGAGTAGAAAAATTAAGAGTGCAATTGGGGAAGATTACGGGCAATGATATTCGTTATTATGATACCGATAAATTGCCTGACATCAATGACCTTAAGGCCATGCAAATTACCTTGGTGGTTCGGTCTGAGGGTAAATCAACTCAACCCAATGACAAAACGTTCATACTTTGTAATACCAAATATGCCACCTGTAGTACGGACAGGAAAAATACTTACCATCCAGTGAGCTTAAATGGCATGAATAAATATAAAAGAACAACATTAATGGCAACCATGCAATTGAAACTTTAGAGAGAAATGTTATGCAATATCAACTTGATTTGATGAAACATCAGAAAGGTTCTGCCCTAATGATGACTATGGTGATGTTGATTGTTTTGACGGGTTTAGGTGTCTCATCGCTTTCATCTAGTTCACTTGAAATAGCGCTTGCAGGGAATGTAGAGGAGGAATTTAGTCATTATCAAAGAGCAAAAAGTACGGTTGATGTTGTTTTAATGGAAAACTTGATTGAGATAGATAATTTCAGTGATAAAGAAGAAGGTTATGTTGAAGATGTCACTGAAAAAATTTCAAAATCAGAGGGAATTCTTTTTTTAAACTCTCATGGTAATGAAAATATAGCTGTTCCAAAGGTAGAGCTAAAACTGGTGGATAAAGATGGTGCTTGTAAGACGGGTGAGTCAAGTCATATGGCCTGCTTTTTAATTGAAATTAATGTTACCAATGCAGATAGTACGCACAGTGTGGGTATGGAAATTTCAACTTTTACTATTGGCTCACAAAGTGAGTGACATTGTATATCCATGATTTATATTAAATAAAATATCATCTTCTCGTCTTAAATTTTATTTAGGGACGATTCAAAAATAATCTTTACAATTTGCGAACAAATTTTGTTCACAGGCAAGACATGAAAACAGTCTGTGGGTAAAAAATCGAGCAAATGTAAGGGGTAATTTTGAATCGTCCCTTAATTTATAATAATAACAATAACCCATTATGACCAGATTTAATGCTTCTGGTTAATTGTATTTCTTCAAAGGAGTTAGGGTGTATGTTTCGAGTTAAATTAATTCACGGTCTAGTCACTTTTTGTACGTTATTGATGGTTGTTAATGTGCAGGCAGATGATATAGATGCATTTAAAAGTAAATTGAATGAACCCGTGGTGATGATTGAGTTCGATAGTTCGGGCAGTATGAATTGGTGTCCAGATAAAGAATATAAATATGTGAATCGTTATAATTTACGTGGATCGGTCAAAAAGACCTTTGACATTCATCGTTCTGGGCGAGTGAATCGCAACTCATTTAAAAAAGAAATTCAGCAACGAAATTTTTATGTCAGAGGTGTGGGTGTTAGAGAACCACGACATACCGTTTATTCTTTTATTGATCGTTATCGTAATAAATATATTTCTTATTATGTGTCAGAAAGAAACTGTAATAAATCTAGATTGGAAATTGCCAAACAGGCGGTGATTGGGCTACTTAATAAAAATCCAAGGGTTCGTTATGGTATGCAAACCTTTGATGAAAAAATATTTAATGTTGAGCCGTTAAATCATCGTAAAAATATTTTTAAAGAAAGATTGCCTAATGAATATAAAAAATTCGTTAATTTACAAGCGGATGGTGGGACACCATTATGTAAAGTCTATCGAGATAATATTGCACCTTACATGAAAAAAGTTAAGCAATCATTTTGTTCTTCTGGCAACGTTATTATGTTTACCGATGGAGTGAATACATCCAGTTATGCACCTAATTCAGTGTGTGAAAAAGTTGCTGTTGATTTATTTAAAAATCACAACATCAAAACCTATCCAATTGGATTAGGCCTGACAACCGACAGTCAATTTTTACAATCAGTTGCAAATTATGGACAATTAACTGCAGAAGATAGAAAAAATAAAGTTAAGAGTATCTATCAGCAAGCAAGTGGGCAAGATTTGGGAGAAGCTTTTCAAAAAATCCTAGATTCAATCACCTCTCGTTCTATGAGCATGACTTCAGCGACTTTGACAAATAAAGACAACAGTATTTATGAGCATTCTAGTGAGGTCTTTGTCAGTGGCTTTGCAACCTCTGAGCACTTGAAATGGAAGGGCAATGTGAAACGATATACCATGGGCAGTAATGGTCGTTTGCAAGGTGCAATATATGATGAAAATAAAATGTTGTTGGGCATGATGTCTGGTGGTTTTGGTGAAGTGTTACAGAAAAAAGTATTAACAAGTGATCGTCGAATATTGACCAATGTTGGTCATCAGTTATTGCAGATAAAAAACCCAATAGCGGCTAAACAACTGGGGCTTGATTTGAAACGTGATCAAAATCTGATTAAGTGGGTCGTCAGAGGAATAAAGCCAGGCAGTAAAAAACGTGATTGGTTAATTGGTGATATTTTACACTCAAAACCTGAAGTAATTAATTACTGTTCAGGTAAAAAAACGTGTGACAAACGTGCAATTGGGATGAAACGAGTCGTCTTTGGAACAAACCATGGTTTTCTTCATTTGTTTGATAAAAATGGCCATGAAAAATGGGCTTTTTATCCCAATGAGTTGGGACGAAAAGATGGTCGAAAAAGCCTGATGGAAACACTTTATCTGAATAATAAAAAAGAAGGTGTTAAAGGAATGGCTTATCATCCTTATGGTGTTGATGGGAAATTGGCTATTTATAAACTGGACAATAACAATGATGGTGATTATCTGGATGCCAATGAAGGGGATAAGGTTTATTTATATTTTGGTATGAGAGAAGGTGGTCAATCCTATTATGGAATAGACCTGACCAATCCAGATAAGCCAAAAATGTTGTGGAACCACCGTGTTAGTTTGGGACATAGCTGGTCTGTTCCAACCATCACCAAAATATTAAACTCTCGGGGTAAAGAGCAATTGGTGGTGATTGTTGGTGGCGGTTATTCCGATAATCGTTTTGTGAACAATGTCAAAGGCAGGACCAATGCCATTTATGTGTTGGATGCAATATCTGGAAAAAAAGTTTTTAGCTTTACTCATGGTGCGATGAAAGATGTGGTGGCAAGAGTTAATGTCATGGATAGTAATTTTGATGGTGCAACAGATCGACTTTATGTGGGAGATTTAGGCGGTAATCTATGGCGTGTCGATTTATCAAGTAGTAAAGAGTCGAAAACCTTTAGGTTGCATAATTCATTGACACTACTCGCCAATTTGAATAAAAAACCTATTTTTGTTAAAACCAATGTGATTAGAACTTATGATGCAAAAAATTATTTAAATGAACAGAAGAAAAGAGTTTTTGAGCGAACCAAAAAACGAGTAGATTTGATTATTGTCGGTACGGGTGAAAGACATAAAATTGACAAAGAGGATAGCAATAATAAAATAGTTTTGATTCGTGATTATAATATCGGTGTGAGTAAAACATCACTAAAAACACTGAAAATTTCTTCTAAAGATGAATTCAGTTTAGAGAAAAATGCAAGAATGTGGAATCCACCTTATACTTATGATGGCGTTACCTATATTTCTATTTATGTACCTCCAACGGTCACCCGAACCAATTGTGGAAACAATGCATCATTCGGCTATAGTAAAAAAATGGCATTTGACTTGTTTAACTGGATGTCTGAGAAATGGCGTTATGACACAGCAACTAAATTAATCAAAATGACTAAGAAAATTGCTGGTCAGGAATCGGCTAAACAACCTTATATCAGGTTTGTTCAACAAGGAAATACCAAAAAGCAAGTATTTATGTTTACTGCTGATGCAGGTAATCCTGAGCCTATAAAGTTAATTGGTAAATGTTATGGACAATCCAGAAGTTGTTTGAAGAATAAGTCTCTACCCAATGATGCAATTTATGAATATAAAAAACCCAAAGCATCCACAAAAAAATAAAGCTGAGTTGAGCAGCTCGCCTGCTCTTACGAAACTCATACCCTTGCGGTATAAAGCTGAGTTGAGTAGCTCGCCTGCTCGTACGAAACTCATGCCCTTGTGGCTTAAGCAGAACTGTTTTTCAGGCTTTTCACTGATTGAATTGATGGTTGTGATTACTATTGCAGGATTGTTGGCGGGAATTGCTATTCCACAATATAATGCGATGACATTATCATCTGGACGGTCTGATGCAAAAGATTTGATTCTGAAAATTATCAATAATGAACAGCAGTTCTTTTCTGCTAATAATGTATTCACAGATGATGTTGAAGATTTAGGTTTAATAAAGCTTCAAACTAACGATAAAGTCAAATCAGAGGAAGGTAAATATATTGCAACCGTAGCAATAGCGAATGGAGGCAGTTCTTTTTCTGTTGTTGCTACAGCAATTGATAATCAAGCATCAGATAAATGTGCATCAATTATCTATAATTCTAATCCAGTAGGGACATCACCCTATGATGCAATTTATTCTGCAGGGTATCCAGCGGGTACGGTTAAGCAGCGAGTTAAGATGTGTTGGGGGCGTTAGGTAAATGATATTAATCAAAACTCGTGGTTTTCTTTAAAAAGCCAATGAGGTATTAAGGCTGCTTAAGGGATTCGCAATAAATAAACATCCAACTTGCTTGTACCCAAAGGGCATAGCAATTTTTTTTGTCCGCCTTTTTTGTTGCAAAAATAGTTGTGTAGTTCTTCGACTACACGCCTATTTTAAACAAAAATCCTGCGCAATTTGGATATTTATTTATTTCGCTTCCCCTTATTTAGATACCGCTTCAATCTCTTTCTTCGGACATCCGCAATGTCCGCCTTGTGAATAATCTACGCCAAGTTCTTTGACTTTATGAAAGATAGTTTCAGAATGGACAAATTTAGCAATGATTTTAATGTCCATTTTGTGAGCAAATTCTACAATGGTTTGTACAAAAAGTTGATGTTTTTGATTAGAGTCTATGTCTTCAATCAAAGAGCGGTCTATTTTGATATAATCAGCAGACAGTTCTAGCGCACTTGAAATATTGGAGCAATTGGTGCCAAAATTATCAATGGCAATGTGAGCTCCAAGTTTTTTAATGATGTCAAAATCAAATTTAATGGTGCTAAAGTTTTTTAAAGATTCTAATTCTGATATTTCAAAAGTAACACATTGCGGTGAAGAAAACTGACGCAGATTGGTCAAAATAAATTTTCTCATGTCCGCATCAAGTAAATCTTCGGTCGAAAGATTGATTGAAAAATCAATGTTGGTATTTTTGAAAGCCTTAAAAGATTTTTCTATCATGGCTTTTGTGATATTAGAATACAGTCTGGATTTCTTAGCGGTTTTAAGAAAAATCTCAGGTGGCAGTTCTTCTTTATCACCCTCTAGTCTGACCAAGCACTCATACATTTCAGTTTGTTCTGTTTGGTTATTGATAATGGGCTGGAAGACAGGAGCGATTTGGTTGTTTTCAATGGCATGTTTGACTTTTTTCATCCATTGAATGCTACTTTTGAAGGCATTGTTGTTGATACTTGTATCTTTAAAAACCACATAGGACTTCTGTTCTTCGAGTCCTTTTTCTAAGGCTTTATAAGCTCTTTCAATGAGTTTATTGCGTTTGGATGCAACGCCTAGAGTGACAATTAATGGTATTTTTTCATCTTGAAATAAGTAAGGTGCTTCCTCAATTTCTTTGATAAAATCTTCTAAATATAAATCTTCAATACAAACATAACCACGATGAGATAAAGTGCTGGGAGCAAGCACTGCCAGTTCAGTGTCACTGATATGGTAGAGTGTTGCTGACTTGGGTAATATTTTGCTACATCGAGAGGCTAATTGGCACAGAATCGAAGTTCCAGCATTATCGCCAAAAAATTCATTGATTCCCCTGAAACAATTGATGTTGATAACAATTAGCATTGGGTTAGGTAATTTTTGTTCATCCAGAATCAATTTTGTGCGATTAGGTAACTTGGTGGAGGGATGAACAAAAATGAGTTGCCAAAGAGAGTGTAGATAGATAACTGGAAGTAAAATTCCAATCAGTAAAAAAAACACATAATTTGAGATAATTTCAACGGTAGCGTAATGCATGGTGCCAAAAAAAAGTAGGGTGCTTAAATAAACAAAGACTCCTAGTAAAACCATGTGTTTTGAATATAAGATTAAGTCTTTCATTTGGAAAGGTTATTATTGATTAGTTAGATTCGATGGATGGTTCAGCATATTCATCTTTGACTTTTATGACTGCGGGTAAAACTTTTAGGAAATACTCCACAACTTCGGGGTCAAAATGTTCGCCTTTTTGGCTGACTATTTCGTCAATGGCTTCTTGCACTGGCCACGCATGCTTGTAAGGGCGTTCTGATGTTAATGCATCAAACACGTCGCAAATAGCGACAATTCTACCTATCAAGGGGATTTCTGCTCCTTTGAGGCCGTTTGGATAACCTTTTCCATTCCATTTTTCATGGTGAGTGATGGCAATTTTTTGTGCCATTTCTAATACTTCAGAATCACTATTGGCTAGAATATCTGCACCAATGCTGGTGTGTGTTTTCATGGTTTCAAACTCTTCTTTGGTGAGTTTACCTGGTTTTAATAATATATTGTCAGAAATTCCAATTTTCCCTACATCATGCATCGGACTGGCCTGTAGTAGCATTTCTGACTCATTTTCAGGTAAGCCCATTTCCAAAGCCAGCATTTGCGAAAATTTACTCATCCTAATGATGTGTAAACCCGTTTCATTGTCTCGATATTCTGCGGCACGACCCAATCGGTGGATGATTTCAACTCTGGATTGTTCTAAATCTTGAGTTCTTTCTTTTACTTTTTCTTCTAAAATTTTCTTTTGACCCGTTAACTTGTTATGCAGAATTCTAACTTCTAGTATATTTCGGATTCGATGCAATGTTTCGAGTCGGTCAATGGGTTTGGTAATAAAGTCTCTTGCACCGCATTTTAACGCCCTTAGTCGGGTATCTCGATCAGTTAATGCTGTTAGGACTAATATAGGAATATAAGATTCCATTTCAAGTTCGTTTAATTTATCCATTACTTGAAAACCATCCATGTTAGGCATTTGAATATCTAACAATATGATGTCAAAGTTGTTTTCTAAATAGAGAGATTCAACCTCCAAAGGGTTTTGAGTGCTTTGGATGTGATTAAATCCCGCTCTTTTTAGGGTTTTTTCAAGCAATTGAATATTAATTGGTTCATCATCAACGATTAATATGTTGGCGTTAATAATTTCTTGTTCAAGATCCATTTGTGCCTCGGGGACAGATTGTTTGGTTTTTTTAGATTCAATAGATAAGTATAGAGTAACTCTCTCAAGTGTGCCTAATCTTAGCTAAAAAAATGATGTAAAAAGACCAAAAAATTACATATGCGAGTCAATTTCCTCAATAAAAACTTTAATTTCGTCTCTAATTCGTCGATAAGCTTGTAATTTTTCCTCATCTGTTTTGGCATTAAGGGCAAGTTTGGGAGGGTCATCAAAGCCGACATGTATCACTTTGGCTTGCTCAGGAAAAATAGGGCAAGTTTCATGTGCATGTCCACAAACCGTAAAGACAACATCCAATTTAATGTTTTGTAAATCATTCAGTGTTTTGGAGTGATGTGTTGAAATATCAACTTGTTTTTCTGCCATTACTTTAACGGCATTCGGGTTTAATCCATGTGTTTCTAGGCCTGCTGAGTAGAAGTTGTATTGTTCACCTTTTAAATATTTGGCCCAGCCTTCTGCCATTTGACTGCGGCATGAATTGCCTGTGCACAAAAATAAAATATTTTTTGACATGGTTTTCTCGTGAGTAATTGAAGAGGTTGAGTACTGTATTTTTCAGCTATTTTCTAAAGAGGCGTTAAATCAGCTTCAAAAGAGTCTATTATGCCTGATTTAATGTGGCTGATTTGAGCTGAATCATAAGGTTTGGCTTTTGCAAATCCCCAGACTGGCGATGGCCAGGCAATATCATTCTTATATCTGACAATATGATGAAAATGTAACTGGCTAACAATATTGCCAATGGCGCCCAAATTCAGCTTGTCAGCATTAAAGTTCTCCATCAAATATTTTGATAGGTCGCAAGATTCTTTGAGTAATTGATGCTGGTCATCCATTTCTAACTGGTAAATTTCAGTTAAATTTTCTTGTTGAGGCACTAAAATAAACCAGGGGTATTGGCTGTCATTCATCAGTAATAATAAACTGAGTGGAAATGAGCCAATGATGATGCAGTCATTGGCTAGTTTTTCATTGAGTATAAACATTATCGATTAAATTCCAGAGGTTGTCCTTTGATATTATCCAGTATTTTTCCTTGATGGTAGGCCAGTTGACCCGAGACAATGGTGCTGTCTATGCTGTGACTAAAGGTTTTTCCAGTCAATGGTGACCAACCACATTGATAGAATAACTCATCTTGTTTGACAATATGAGGTTGGTTGGGATTGACGATGGTTAAGTCAGCCCAATATCCTTCTCTGATGTAACCACGTTCTTTTATTTGAAAAATATCTGCAACAGCATGACTGGTTTTGTTAACGACAGTTTCCAATGGCATTTTTTGTTGGACCGAAAATTCCAGTAACATTTGTAAGGCATGTTGTACCAATGGCAACCCTGATGGCGCTTTAAGGTAGGTGTTTTGTTTTTCCTGCCATGTGTGGGGGGCATGATCAGTGGCTATGATGTCCAGTTTATTGTCAAGTACAGCCTGCATTAAAGCTTGTCGATCGTATTGGGTTTTTATTGCAGGATTGCATTTGATTTGTGTGCCCAGCGTGTCATAGTCTGTTTGGTCAAATGAAAGATGATGTACACAAACTTCCGCTGTAATTTGTTTGTCTTGATGTCGCGCTGAATTAAATAATTCGAGTTCTTTAGCGGTTGTGATGTGTAAAACATGTAATTTAGTGCCATGTTTTTGCGCCAGTGAAACAGCAAATGATGACGATAAATAACAGGCTTCTTCCGAACGAATATCTGGATGAAATCGAATGGGAATGTCTTCTCCATATTTCTCCGTAAAAATAGCCTCGTTTTTTAAAATGGTTGGTGTATCTTCACAATGCGTTGCAACGAGGGTGGGGGCATTGGCAAAAATTTGTTCCAGAATTTTAGGGTCGTCTACCAACATGTTGCCCGTTGAAGCCCCCATAAAAACCTTGATTCCACACGCATCGTTGGGATTTAAAGATTTGATGGCTTCTAAATTGTCATTACTGGCCCCCAAATAAAAGGCATAATTGGCGGCTGATTTTTTCTGTGCAATATTCTTCTTGTTTTGGAGTTGTTCAGAATCAAGTGTGGCGGGATTAACGTTGGGCATTTCCATGAAGCTGGTGGTGCCTCCCGCAACAGCGGCTCTTGATTCTGTATAAATAGAGCCTTTATTTAATAACCCAGGTTCTCTAAAATGTACTTGGTCATCAATCATTCCTGGAATAATTATTTTGTGGCTGGCATCAATGATTTTATCTGCTTGTTTTGTAGATAAATCAGAATCAATTTGTTCTATACGGCCATTCTGTATGAAAATATCTTGAAAATTACGTTTGTTTTCGTTGATGATTTCGGCATTGAGGATAAGTAATGATGTCATGATTATCTACCAGAAATGAGAAAAAAGATGCGTAATGTTGCAATATTAGTGGGTTTATGTAAAGAGAATCTTGATATATTTGGCTTAAGTTCCATAATTGTATAATAGGAAATGTTTAAACGATTTTAGGAATAAAATGAGAATTAAAAATGAACGTGTTTTATGGTTGTTCAGGGCTTATTTAAATACCATCGGTCCATTGATTGCTAGGGGTAGTGAACAATTAATGGTGACTGATGAGCGATTGTTAAAAATAATTCGTGATGCTTATTTGGAAAGTATTGAAGGCTACGCACTAAGAAATCATTTGGCGATTGTAAAAGAAAAAGTTTTCAGTGTTATCAGACTTTGGAAACGAGGTGTTTCTGAAGAGGAATTGGCCGAGGAAGTCAGGCAAGTAAATATTTATATTTATGGGCATGTGCATAAAAACCATCGAGGTGTTATTCGTTTTTTTAAAAGTGCCGTTGAAGAAAGTTTTAATAATGATTTCTTTCTTAACGCAGTGTCAGATGAAGAAGCGGAGCAGCAATTGAAGAAAATTGTTAATACAGTCGAAACATTTATTGAAGAAAAACCAGAAGACAAGGATGAGCATTTTTTTTACCAGAGTATACCTGGTCAATTAAAAAAGAATTCTGACTAATTTAAAAAGTGTATCTAACTCATGTCTAAAGCCATCATCATCTTTTTTATTTTTTTCTTGTCTTTATCATCATCTTTTTGTCATGCGGGAGTGCCTTTACAATTGGCAGATAGGAAAATAGTTTGTGTTGAAAGTGTGACCAAGTCAGGTGAGTCCAGAGTTGGTTCTGGTTTTTTTATCAGCGATGATTTGGTGGCAACCGTTTATCACCAGATACGAGGTGCAACTTCCAGTGTTTTTTTAAGTAACGGCTACAAAACAAAAGCACTGGTGGTTGATGCAAATCCCAGGATTGATATTGCCATTTTAAAAACGCCGAGTTCAGCGGCTGGTCAGTTTGATTTAAATTCAAAACCTCTGAGTTTAGGGCAGGAGGTATTTACCATTGGTTGTCCGCAGGGTTTAGAGCATACCTTATCACAAGGTTTTATCAGTCATGTCAAAAGATCATTAAACGGTAAAAAACTGATTCAGGTTGATCTATCAATCAGTAAGGGAAATAGTGGTGGACCATTAATTAATCAAAATGGTGAAGTGATTGGTATTATTTGGGGAAAACTAAAAAAATCTGCCAATATAAATTTTGCGATACCCATATCACAACTGAACGATCTCATTAAAAAGAATGGTATTGATTTGGAGTTTATGCGCCAGAGAAAAATAAAAGCGTTATTGGTGGAGATTGATGAAAGTCAGTCAATGGAGGAAGAAATAGAAAATTACCAAATATTACTTCGGTTTGATCCTGGTCATGAGTCGTCTCATTATTATTTGGCAAATCATTATTTTTTGAAAAAGCAATGGAATGTTGCTCTGGAGCATTATTCACAGATTGAAACATTAAATTCTGAATTCCGTGATGTTTTTTCCAAGCAATGTGAAATTTATTCAAAATTAGAATTACAAGGTCAAGTCGAAAAATTTGAACAGGCCGTTAAGGTTTGTCACAAAGCGATCAAACAACATTCAACGTCAGAGTCAAACTATCAATATTTAGCCAGAATTTATGACAATAAGGGGCTTTCTCATCAGGCGACTAAGTTGAGGCAACAATACAAATCGGAGTTGAACAGCGCGTCTGCTCAAACGAAACTTACTCCCTTGCAGGATAATCAATTAAATAGGTCAATAAGCAAGGTATCAACAGTCGTAAAATTACCGTTACCATTCAGTGAAAAAGTCGAAAACCCAAATAATCAAATGCTGAAACAGCCTGTTGAGCAATCAACAGGGGTAAATATCTATTTTTATTTATGGTTGATGACGGTCTTGGTCGCAATAGCCATTGGATTGTTCTTGATTTTAAAAAAGAGGAATGAATGATGGCGACCATTTTTTCAGTGCCATTATTCATCGCGGGTGCCATCAGTTTTTTAATCTTTATTGTCTTTGCATTTTTAAAAACAGAAGAAGAAAATAAACGTAGTTTTGCATTATTTTCCACACTTTCCTTAATTAATACGCTTTTCCTGATTTTTTATGGTCTCACCATTGCTTATAGTCAAAACATTGAAATTGTTAATATAACCAATCGTGTCACGGTTATTATGTCGATGTTTACCGTGGTTTTGTCATTGCATTTCATTCAATCATTTTATAAGCAAACTGAATTTATATTTTATAAAAACTCCGACTTTCAAATTTTTTATTATATTAATGTCTTTTTTACTATCTTGAGTTTGCTGGACAGTGATTTATTTCTAAAAAAAGCCATTTTTCACCCCAATGAAACCTATTTTGGGTTGCAATTTGGAATATTGTTTCAGCTTTGGGGACTTTATCTATTGTCTCTATTAATGTACGCCTTGTGGCGAGCATTATTGGTTTGGCAAACTTCAAAAAATACCCAGACAAATTATCATGCGGCTAATTTATTGGTGTTTTCTTACGCTGTTTGGGTGATTGGTGGAATTATTGATACTTTATCCAGTGTTGCAGTTATTTCAGCCTTGCCATCTTCTTGGGTTGGTTCCATTTTAGTGGTGCTGTCTATTCTATTTATTATACTGAATCAGCGAGAGAGTTTTTTTCAACAGTTGAGGATTGAAATTGATCATCATAAATCAACTGAGCAAGCGTTAAGAGTGAGCGAGCAACGTTATGCTTTGGCCGCCAAAGCAGCCAATGATGGTCTTTGGGACTGGGACATTATTGTCAATACCGTTTATTTTTCGACTCGATGGAAATCGATGCTGGGATACGATGAGGATGATATAGGCCAGTCACCTGATGATTGGTTTGAGTTGGTCCATATTGAAGATGTTGATCGTTTGAAAACTGCCATAGAAACTCATTTTGCAGGTTCAAGCAGTCATTTTGAATGTGAATTCCGCATGCGTCATAAGCAAGACTATTATCGCTGGGTCATTTGTCGGGGTATGGCAGTTAAAAATGATGAGGGTGAAAATATCAGAATGGCGGGTTCAATTACCGATGTTTCTGAACGGAAATCTTATGAAGATCAACTTTTACATGATGCATTTCATGATCAATTGACGTCATTGCCCAATCGTTTTTTGTTTGTAGATCGATTACAGCATTTGTTGCTATTATCGAAAAAATCCAAACAACCCTTTGCCGTCATGTTGTTGGACATTGATCGCTTCAAAGTGATCAACGACTCTTTAGGGCACTTGTTCGGTGATGAAGTGTTGATAGCGATTGCCAAAAGACTGGAGCAGGTACTGACTCAAGGTGATACTTTGGCAAGATTTGGTGGCGATGAATTTACTTTATTGTTAGAAAGTATTGATAGCAGAGATTCAATCATCAAGTATGCCGAAAAAATTAATGATATTTTAGCCGAACCATTTTTGCTAAAAGGTAAAGAAATTCATACTCACAGTAGTGTGGGACTGGTGTTTGGTCCAGGTGAATATAAAGATGCAGAACATATCATACGTGATGTAGATATCGCCATGTATAAAGCAAAGTCTCATGGTGGTGGTCGTTATCAGTTATTCGATCAAACCATGCATCAAAATGCCATGGCGCGTCTGGAACTGGAAAATGACATACACAAGGCCATCGATGATAATCAATTATTTGTAGTCTATCAGCCGATTGTCGCCATTGATGAAGAGAGGCTTGTTGGTTTTGAAGCATTGATTCGTTGGCAGCATCCCAAATATGGTTTGGTGTCACCCGCTGAATTTATTCCCATTGCTGAAGAAGTGGGGTTGGTGATTGATATTGATCGTTGGGTGATGATCAGTGTTTGTCGTCAACTTGAGAAGTGGGTTAAAAAATATCCAGATATTAAAGATTTGGTGGTCAGTGTTAATTTTTCTGCCTACCATTTTTCACAGCATGATTTACTTGAGCGGCTACAGGAGTTATTTAAAAAAGAACAAATTGATTTGTCTGTTTTGTCTCACCTCAAACTTGAAATTACAGAAACCATTATCATGGAAAACCCTGAAATGGCAACGCAATTACTGAACGACTTAAGGGCGATGAATATTAAATTTTCATTAGATGACTTTGGTACAGGCTATTCTTCTTTTAGTTATTTGCATCGTTTTCCTGTCAACACCTTAAAAATAGATCGTTCATTCGTTATTAGAATGTGTCTGGATAATGATGGTTTTGAGATAGTCAGAGTATTGGTGTTGCTGGCTCATGCTTTAAATCTAAATGTGATTGCTGAAGGTGCAGAAAGCAAAGAGCAAAAAGAGAAATTAAAGCGGTTAGGTTGTGAATTTATACAAGGGCAATACTATTCCTTGCCAGTCTCACTAGAACAGGCAGATAAGTGGCTTGAAGAACAGCCATGGATGATAAAATGAGTAAGGTGTAATTAATTTGGTTTGCCTGCTGTATTCTACTGGTTTATCTGTTATCATTCTCGTCATAAAAATAACGATTCACTATCCTGAAAATTCAGGTTAACTATTTCCTCATACAAATATAAAGAATCACATTCCTGCTATGGTTGAATTTGCCAAAGAAGTCCTTCCCGTTAATTTAGAAGATGAAATGAAACAGTCCTACCTGGATTATGCCATGAGCGTAATAGTCGGCAGGGCATTACCCGATGTTCGAGATGGTTTAAAGCCAGTGCATCGACGGGTACTTTTTGCCATGAGTGTATTGGGAAATAGTTGGAATAAACCCTATAAAAAATCTGCCAGAGTGGTCGGTGATGTCATCGGTAAATATCACCCGCATGGTGATACCGCTGTTTACGATACCATTGTTCGTATGGCGCAACCATTTTCATTGCGTTATATGCTGGTAGATGGTCAAGGTAATTTCGGTTCAGTTGATGGCGATTCACCTGCCGCCATGCGATATACCGAAGTTAGAATGTCAAAAATTGCTCATCGACTGTTGATAGACATTGATAAAGAAACCGTCAATTTCAGCCCCAACTATGACGAGTCTGAATTTGAACCAACCGTTTTGCCAACCAGAGTGCCTAACCTGTTGGTTAACGGTTCTACAGGTATCGCTGTTGGTATGGCGACCAATATTCCTCCGCATAATCTCAATGAAATTATTGATGCTTGTATTGCACTCATTGATACGCCTGATTTAACGATTGATGATTTGATGCAATATATTCCTGGCCCTGATTTTCCCACAGCGGCTATCATCAATGGGGAAAAAGGTATTCATGAGGCTTATCATACTGGACGAGGTAAAATATACATTCGATCAAAAGTCCATTATGAAGACGATAAAAATATAGCCAACAAAGAAAGCATTATTGTCACAGAATTGCCTTATCAGGTGAATAAAGCACGTTTGCTGGAAAAAATTGCAGAACTGGTCAAAGATAAAAAAATTGATGGCATTACCGAGCTGCGTGATGAGTCGGACAAAGATGGCATGAGAATGGTAATTGAATTGCGTCGAGGCGAAGACCCTGATGTTATCTTGAATAATCTCTACAAACAAACACAAATGCAGAATGTGTTTGGTATCAATATGGTTGCATTGATTGACGGTCAGCCTAGGTTATTGAATTTACGAGAAATCTTAGATGCTTTTATTCGTCATCGACGTGAAATTGTCACCAGAAGAACCATCTATGAGCTGAAAAAAGCCAGAGAAAGAGCGCATATTTTGGAAGGGTATGCCGTTGCTTTGGCTAATATTGATGAAATTGTTGCGCTGATAAAATCAGCCTCTAATCCTGCTGAAGCCAAACAAAAATTATTGAATCGCTTATGGGATTCCAATGTTATCAGTAAAATGTTACAAAGTTCAGATTCAGATTCTTCAAGGCCTGATTGGGTCGGTAAAGAATTTGGTTTGCTCGAGGGTGGTTATCAATTAACGGAAGTTCAGGCAAAAGCCATCCTGGATTTACAATTACACCGTCTGACAGGACTTGAACAAGAAAAAATAATCAATGAATATCGAGAAATTCTTGAGTTAATTCGAGGATTGATAGAAATTTTGACCAATACCGCCCGATTAATGGAAGTGATCAGAGCAGAATTGGTTGAAGTTAAGGCTGATTTTGGAGATGAACGTCGAACTGAAATCATCAAAAATAGATTGGATTTGAGCCTGGAAGATTTAATCACTGAAGAAGATGTGATAGTTACATTATCTCATGCAGGTTACGCCAAAGCGATGTCTCTTGATTTGTATACCGCACAAAAACGTGGTGGCAAAGGCAAATCTGCCGCTAATGTTAAAGATGAAGATTTTATAGATAAATTATTTGTTGCCAATACCCATGATACTTTGCTCTGTTTTTCAAGTGTCGGTAAAGTGTATTGGATGAAAGTTTATGAATTACCACAAGCGAGCCGTGTTTCTAGAGGCAAACCTATTGTTAATTTGTTGCCTTTAGAAAAAGGTGAACGAATTAATGCTGTATTGCCTGTGCGAGAATTTGAAGAAGATAAGTATGTCTTTATGGCAACCAGTTCAGGAACCGTGAAAAAAACATCATTGGTTAACTTTTCAAGACCACGAGCCAATGGAATTATTGCTGTTGATTTGAGAGATGATGACCGCCTCATTGACGTTGCCATCACTGATGGAAATAGCCAAGTTATGCTATTCTCAACATCGGGTAAAGCAGTGCGTTTTGATGAAAGCAATGTGCGCTCTATGGGTAGAACAGCTTGTGGTGTTAGAGGCATTCGTTTGAAAGATGATCATTCAGTTATTTCATTGATTATTGTTGATGAAGGCAGCGTTTTGACTGTAACTGAAAATGGCTTTGGAAAACGTACAGCCATTGAAGAATATCAAGCTAAAGGCCGTGGTGGACAAGGTGTTATTTCAATACAAACCAGTGAGCGAAATGGAGCTGTTGTTGGTGCTGTTTTAGTCAATGATGACGATGAAGTTATGATGATCACCAATGCTGGAACGCTTATCCGAACTCGGTCATCAGAAATTTCTCAGGTTGGACGTAATACCCAAGGTGTCAAATTAATCAATACAGGCAAGAATGAAAAGCTGGTGGGTATTGAAAAAATCGAAAGCTATGGTGAAGATGATGATGACACTGATGATGTTGAAGGCAATGAGGTGGGTGAGTCAACATCAGAAATAGAAGAATCGGAATAAAATATACTCGTATTTCATTTTCACGCATTTGTGTGAGAAAAATAATTATTTAAACGTATCGGAAAATTTTTTATTAGCCGATATGGATATTAATTATACCTGAACCCGTAACTTTAATTTGTAGCGAAAGAGTCTAATGTGCGGGAGATACGAGACTTTATCGGTTATTTAGAACGCTGACGTAGTTATTCTACGGTGAGTTCTAAATGTTCGGTAAAGTCTCGTAGATTCCGTGCAGTAGGCACTTGCAGTAGAATTGAAGTTACGGATTCAGGTATTAATTTGAACACGGCTGAATGATGAACACAGTTAAGGAATGATACCGATTGATACTAGGGGATGCGCAATAAATAAACATCCAACTTGCTTGTATTTTTGTTCGCCTTTTTTGTTGCAAAAATAGTTGTGTAGTTCGACTATACGCCTATTTTTGCGCCTCAAAGGCGAATAAAAATCCTGCGCAATTTGGACATTTATTTATTTCGCTTCCCCTTACTGTGTCTATCTGTGTTTATTCGTGGTTTTAAAATACTTTGTTACTTTGCCCAAAGGGCATCAAACCAATATTCAAATAATTCAATTCAAGGATAAACAATGTCTGCTATCTATAATTTCAGTGCTGGACCTGCCACGTTACCAACTGAAGTGTTACAACAAGCCAAAGATGAAATGCTGGACTGGAATGGTAGTGGCATGTGTGTGATGGAAATGAGTCATCGAGGTAAAGAATTTGTTTCGATTGCAGAGCAAGCTGAAGCTGATTTAAGAGAATTGATGTCAATTTCAAATGACTATGCTGTTTTATTCCTGCAAGGTGGTGCGTCAAGTCAATTTGCCATGGTACCATTAAACTTATTAAATGGTAAAAGCTCAGCGGCTTATACCAATACAGGTCAATGGTCAAAAAAAGCCATTGCAGAAGCCAAGCGTTATTGTGATGTCAATGTTGTGGCTAACAGTGAAGCTGAAAATTTCTCAACCATCCCCGATGAATCAAGTTGGGCGGATTTTAAAGATGCGGCTTACTTACATTATACGCCTAACGAAACCATCGGTGGTTTAGAGTTTGCTTCGATACCAGAAACAGGTGGAATTCCACTGGTCGCTGATATGTCATCAACTATCTTGTCAAAACCGATTGATATTAGCCGATTTGGTATTATTTATGCGGGTGCTCAAAAAAATATTGGTCCAGCAGGTATTACGGTTGTTATTGCCAAAAAAGACTTGATTGGTAATGCATGCAAAGAAACGCCAGCAATGTTGAATTATCAAACTCAGTTGAAAGGTGGGTCTATGTACAATACACCACCAACTTACAGCTGGTATATTGCAGGTTTGGTTTTTCAATGGCTGAAAAAACAAGGCGGGCTGTCTGGAATGGCTGAAATCAATCAGCGCAAAGCAGGTAAATTATATGATGCAATTGACCAATCCTCTTTTTATAATAACCCTGTTGACAAGCGTTACCGTTCATTGATGAATGTTCCTTTTACATTGGCTAATGCAGATTTAGATGCAACTTTTTTGTCAATGGCATCCGAACGCGGTTTGAAAACATTAAAAGGTCATCGCTCAGTAGGTGGTATGCGTGCCAGTATTTATAACGCAATGCCAGAAGCAGGAGTGGATGCACTCATTAATTTTATGGAAGACTTTGAAAAAGAAAAAGCCTAATTTATCAAATTCACAATGTGGCGTTGTTTATCCACTTTTTTCAAGTATAAAGGTTCTCATGTACAAAATATTAACATTAAATAATATCTCAGTCGCAGGACTAGATCATCTTCCTCGTGATTCTTATGAAGTGGCATCAGAAGTTCAACACCCCGATGGCGTTTTATTGCGTTCGTTCAAAATGCACGATATGGATTTACCTGATACCGTTAACGCCATAGGCCGTGCAGGAGCTGGTGTTAATAATATTCCCGTGGATGATTACAGTAAAAAAGGGGTGGCTGTATTTAATGCACCAGGTGCCAATGCCAATGCTGTTAAAGAATTGGTTATTACAGGTATGTTATTGGCTTGTCGTAATATTTGCCAAAGCTGGGATTTCTCAAAAGGTCTTGAGGGCGAAGATGACGTTATTACCAAGCAAGTTGAAGCGGGTAAAAAGAATTTTGTTGGTTTTGAATTGCCAGGTAGAACATTGGGTGTTGTTGGATTGGGAGCAATTGGTGTAAAAGTTGCCAATGTTGCCATCGCTTTAGGCATGAATGTTATTGGTTATGATCCGACAATTACGGTTGGGAGAGCATGGCAATTATCCTCTGAAATTGAGCAAGCAAATAGCATTGATGAGTTAATGTCAAAAGTTGATTTTGTGACTTTTCATGTGCCATTAACAGAAGAAACCCGTCATCTGGTCAATCCATCACGCATCCGTAACATGAAAGACAATGCTGTTATTCTTAATTTTGCTAGAAATGGTATTGTTGACGATGATGCTGTTTGTGAAGCATTAGATGATGGAAAACTCTACGCTTATGTTTGTGATTTTCCCTCAAACTTGCTGAAAAAACACCCACGAGTGATAACCTTGCCACATTTGGGAGCATCCACCAAAGAAGCCGAAGAAAATTGTGCCATCATGGTCGCCAAGCAAGTCAAAGACTATCTTGAAAATGGCAATGTGAAAAATTCAGTTAATTTTCCAGAAGTTTCTTTACCGCGTAACAGTGGTCGCAGAATTACCGTGGTGAATGAAAACATTCCCAATATGGTCGGTCAAATTTCAACTGATTTGGCGAACGCGAATTTGAACATCATTGATTTAATGAATAAATCCAGAGGTGATTTAGCGTATACAATCATTGATGTTGAAAATGATGTTCCCGATGAGACCGTGCAAGCAATAAAAAATATTGAAGGTGTGTTAAAAGTTAGAGTTCTTTAAAAAATATTCAGTGTTATGTCAAATATACCAATGAATGAATCACAATCGCTTGAATCATTAAGGAATCAAATTGATCAAATTGATTCCGATGTTCATGCCTTAATTAATCAACGAGCAACTTTGGCACAGAAAGTTGCAACCATTAAAAAAGCTTCTGGAGAGCAATTTTCTTTTTATCGTCCAGAACGTGAAGCACAAGTGTTAAGGGCTATAAAATCTAGAAATAATGGTCCATTGCATGATGAAGAAGTTGCCCGAATTTTTCGTGAAATAATGTCCGCATGTTTGGCTCTTGAACAACCTTTGAATGTTGCCTTTTTGGGGCCTGAAGGTACGTTTACTCAACAAGCAGCATTAAAACATTTTGGTGAATCAATGGTTTCTGCACCCATGGCAACCATTAAATCAGTATTTAGAGAAGTCGAAGCAGAATCAGCTCATTATGGCGTTGTTCCCGTGGAAAATTCAACCGAAGGGGTCATTAGCCATACGTTAGATTTGTTTGTTAATTCGCCTTTAAAAATTTGCGGTGAAGTTGCCTTACGAATACACCATCATTTGCTGGCACTGAATAAAAATACAAATCAAATCACCAAAATAGTCTCCCACCAACAATCATTTGCCCAATGTCGAGAATGGTTAAGTAAAAATTATCCACAAATTGATCAAATCACAGTCAGCAGTAATGCTGAAGCAGCCAGAATAGCGGCAAATGATGAAAATACCGCCGCCATTGCGGGTGAGGTTGCAGAGCAAACTTATGGTTTGAATCGAATCGCAGGTAATATTGAAGACAGCCCTAACAATACCACTCGCTTTTTAATCATTGGTCATCAGGACTCTGACCCGAGTGGTGAAGACAAAACCAGTTTATTGGTGGCAACTAAAAATAAACCAGGTGCGTTATACCACTTATTAAAACCTTTGAGTGACAGCAAAATTAGCATGACCCGAATAGAGTCCAGACCTGCTAAAAAGGGCAACTGGGAGTATGTGTTTTTTATTGATATCAATGGCCATGAAAAACAAGCCCATATCGCAGAAACCTTAGGGCTATTACAAGATCAGGCTTCTTTATTTAAAATACTCGGCTCCTACCCATGCGCAGTTTTGTAACGCTTGCAACGCCAGCCGTTCAAAATCTCACTCCTTATACTCCAGGTAAGCCCATCAGTGAGCTTGAACGTGAATACAATGTTTCAAATATCATCAAATTGGCATCCAATGAAAACCCACTGGGGCCAAGTCCACAGGTTATTAAGGCGATTGAAAATGAATTCAGTGAGATAGCCAGATATCCTGATGGCAATGGTTTTGCTTTAAAGCAAAAATTGGCTGAAAAACATCAGGTTTCTCAAGATTGCTTGACCCTTGGCAATGGTTCTAATGATGTTTTGAGTTTAATTGCTCAAGGTTTTTTAAATCATCAAACCGAAGCCATATATTCACAATATGCTTTTGCTGTTTATCCCATTGTTATTCAAACGGTTGGGGCAATAGCTAAAATTGCAGAAGCAGGAGAGCAGAATGGTCTAAAGTTTTCACATGACTTGAATAATTTTTCTAAATTAATCACGCCAAAAACCAGAGTCATTTTTATTGCAAACCCCAATAATCCGACAGGAACTTGGTTGGATAAATCGACTTTAAACAGTTTTTTAAATTCAATATCGCAAGATATTATTGTGGTGATTGATGAGGCTTATATTGAATATGTTGATGAAGATCAGTACCCTGATTCAACGCAATGGCTTAAAAAATTCCCCAACCTGATTGTGACACGTACTTTCTCAAAAGCTTATGGTTTGGCTAGTTTTCGTATAGGTTATTCAATATCATCTCCAGAAATTGCCGATGTGCTTAACCGAGTACGTCAACCGTTTAATGTTAATTCTTTTGCACAAGTTGCTGCAATGGCCGCATTAGAAGATCAAGCCTATATTCAAAAGAGTGTCGAATTAAATCGGTTGGGTAAAAAGCAATTAATCGATGGTTTTAATGATTTAAGTTTGAAATATATACCTTCAGTTGGAAATTTTCTTTGTGTTGATGTGTATTCCTCTGCTTCGAGAATCAATGAAGAATTATTGAGGTTAGGTATTATTGTCAGACCTGTTGCTAACTACGGAATGCCAAAACATTTAAGAATTACCATTGGGCATGAGTCTGACAATCAAGCTGTTTTAAATGCACTGCACAAGGTCATCATATAATGATTATACCACCAGGGCATGAATTTCATTCGAGCAGGGGAGCTGCTCAACTCAGCTTAAAAAAAATCAGCTTAATTGGTGTTGGTCTTATTGGCGGTTCGTGGATGCGAGCTATTAGACAAGCCAATGAATGCCAAACAATTATGGGTTGTGGCAGACAATTGGAAAATCTTGAAAAAGCAAAACAACTGGGTGTCATTGATGATTTTACCCATGACCCTGCTGAAGCGGTTGAACAAGCAGATTTGGTTGTGTTGGCTGTGCCACTTGGAGCCATTGAAAATATTGTCAGAAAAATCAAACCTGTTTTATCATCTAAAACCATCATAACCGATGTGGGTAGTGCCAAAGGTAGTGTGGTTGATGCCGTTAAAAATGTCTATGGTTTTGTACCGACTAATTTTGTTCCAGGTCATCCGATTGCTGGTACAGAACAAAGTGGTGTCGAAGCATCTTTTGTAACTCTATTCAATAATCGACGTGTCATCCTGACACCGCTTGAAGACACCTCCGAACAAGCATTAAATTTAGTCAAACACTTGTGGCAAGTTGCTGGTGCAGACGTAATTGAAATGGAAGTCAAACATCATGATTCGGTGTTGGCTGCAACCAGTCATTTACCTCATCTTTTAGCCTATACATTGGTTGATATGCTGGCACACATGGAGTCTAATTCAGAAATTTTTAAATATGCTGCAGGTGGTTTTCGTGATTTTACCCGTATTGCCTCCAGTGATCCAACCATGTGGCATGACATTTGTCTGGCAAATGATAAAGCACTGCTACCAATACTTGAACAATATATTGAACAATTACAAATAATTAAAGAGGCTGTCTCAAATAACGACAGCGAGTCTATGATGAAAGTTTTTCAACATGCGAAAGAGTCTCGTGACAAATTTGTTGGATGATTTTAGTCTAACTTCCTGTTTTTGATTCAAATGGCATTCCTTCCGCAAGTCCTTCCTCACCCCAAA
>Ga0233448_1001029_pt1 | contig 25582 bp, 19 predicted proteins | sample SI_124_October20_2_FD_183015 | JGI IMG/M metagenome (GOLD analysis project Ga0233448, IMG submission 183015) | Seawater microbial communities from Saanich Inlet, British Columbia, Canada - SI_124_October2016_150_MG | ecosystem: Environmental > Aquatic > Marine > Inlet | place: Canada: British... | reverse complement strand
TGGAGAGAGTGTGGGAACTAAAACAGAGTTTAAGATGTTTGCCAATTCAAAAGATATATCGCCCCTCTGTTATTAATTTCCACCCCCCGCTATGGAGAGCGGGGCTACCGTTCATTTTCAATTGTCTACAGAAAAACAAAATCCGACTAAAATCCATGCATAAGCCGACTCAAAATTAGCTAAGCTAGTATTTTCTCATCCCGGACTCGATCCGGGATCCAGCTTTAAAATTAAGTCTAGCGCAAAAATTGCGGCAGTTTAGCAGAGATCCAAATCTACGCCTTGCTTAAGCCGTTCTTGTCTGTCAGGATTTACTGATATATTTGGTGCATCTTTGTCAGAAGTTATGCTGCTTGCATTAAACTGGTTAATTACGGATTGCAATTCCGTATTACACCATATAAACTTAAAAAATGTATTATCCAAGAATTATCTCGTCACACATTCAGCGGCTTGCCGCACAGTATCCGGTGGTCACAATTACTGGGCCGCGTCAGTCAGGGAAGACAACACTTTGTAAAAAGCTGTTTGCTGATTTGGAATATGTTACTCTTGAGGATCTCTCCAACCGTGCTTTTGCCACAGAAGATCCGCAAGGTTTTTTGGCTCGTTACAATTCAGGTGTGATTCTTGATGAGATTCAGCGAGTACCATCCTTGCTTTCTTATATCCAGGGAGTGGTTGATGCAAAAGATCAAAATGGTTTATTTATCTTGACTGGCAGTCAACAACTGGAACTGATGGACAGGGTAAATCAATCATTGGCTGGTCGCACCGCAATCGTCAAATTGCTTCCTCTTTCTTATCATGAAATCTACCGTCACCAGGAAACTTTACCTACTCTTGAATCGGTGCTCTATTACGGATTTTATCCCAGAATATTCAAAGAAAAATTGAATCCAACTGAGATGTATTCGTTCTACACCAATACTTATCTGGAACGCGATATTCGCTCTATTTTCCAGGTTAAGGATTTGGTATTGTTCGAGAACTTTTTAAAACTCTGTGCTGGAAGAAATGGTCAGGTACTCAATTATAGCTCGCTTGCAAGTGATTGCGGAATTGACCAAAAAACTGCCAAACAATGGCTCTCAATTCTGGAAGCATCTTATGTCATCAAGCGTTTAGCTCCATACTACAAGAACCTCAATAAAAGAGTAATCAAAGCTCCTAAGCTCTATTTCTACGATAGCGGACTTGTTTGCTATTTGCTCGGGATTCGCTCGGCAGAACAATTAAACCAGCATCCTCTCGCAGGAGCAATTTTTGAATCGTACGTTCTTAGTGAACTATGGAAACACAGATACAATAAGATTCAACAAGGTGAACTGTACTATTTTCGAGATAGCCGAGGTCGGGAGGTTGATGTGGTTTTTGAAGAGGATGCTGAACTCTCACAGCTTGAAATAAAGATGGGTAAAACTATTATGTCAAAAACTTTTTCTGCTCTTAAATACCTGCCGACTTTGATTGGAATCAGCCAAAGCTGGCTAGTTTATGGTGGCGATGATAGTTATCAAAGAAGTGGATATTCTGTGTTATCATGGAGAGAAGTTGCAAACAATTAATGAGACACAATACACATAACACCTTTTAAAGCATAATGAAATTACTAATCAAAAACGCGCTCATTCTGACGGTTAATCCAACAAATGAAGTGCTGGAAAACGCGGATATTGCAGTTGAAGATGGACGCCTGCTGGCAGTAGGCAAGGTTCCAGAAAATTTTCAAGCAGACAAAGTGATTGACGCCAGCGATCAAATTGCGTTACCCGGACTGGTCAACGCACACACGCATATTCCAATGTCCCTTTTCCGGAATTATGCAGATGATTTACCGTTCTGGCCGTGGCTGCTGGAAAAGATCAAACCCGCGGAAGATCATCTCAGTGCTGAACATGTTTATTGGGGAGCAAAACTTGGTGTTCTGGAACTGATACAATCTGGCGTTACCTGTTTTTCGGATATGTATTTTTACATGAACGAGGTTGCAACTGTGGTAAAAGAATCCGGAATTCGTGCCTGTTTGAGCGGAGTATTGTTGGAGGTTGGCGATTTAGGGCCAACTTTCATGAAAGCCGCTGTTGACTTTCACGACTCATGGCACGGCAAAGCAGATGGACGGATCAATGCTTTTTTCGGTCCGCATTCAATGTACTTATGTGGTCCGGAATATTTACGTGAAACTACTGAAGAAGCGCTGAAACGTAAATCTGTAATCCACATTCACCTTGCGGAAAGTCGGCAGGAAGTTGCGGATTGTTTAGAAAAATATGGAAAATCACCGGTCCAGCATTTGGCGGAATTGGGAATGTTTGCATGCAGAACCGCAGCCGCGCATTGCGTTCACGTTTCGGCAGATGATATTAAACTTTTAAAGCAGCACAAAGTCAGTGTACTTAATAATCCGACCAGTAATATGAAACTCGCTAACGGCTTTGCGCCAATTGACGCACTCTTGAAAAAAGGAGTGAATGTGGCACTCGGTACAGACGGTTCGGCCAGCAACAACAATGTAAATATGTTTGAGGAAATGCACCTCGCCGCACTGGTTAATAAGGCTGTTACCGAAGACGCAGAATCAGTTCCGGCACAGCAAGTTTTACGGATGGCGACAATTAATGGCGCAAAAGCTCTCGGACTGGAAAATGAAATTGGCTCACTTGAGGTCGGTAAACGTGCGGATTTGATTTTGCTGGATGCGAACAAGCCGCATTATTTTCCGCGGCATAATCCTGTTTCTTCAATTGCCTATTCCGCACAGGCCGCTGATGTGAGCACTGTGTTGGTCAACGGTCAGGTTTTGCTGGAAAATTATCAGCTTAAAACAATCGATCTACAGGAAACCATGCAGGAGGCAGAACGCATGGCTTTTGATTTGGTACGCAGGGCAACTTAAACTTGATGCGCTCAAAGTAGGTTTTTACCATCAAAGTTAATCACTTCGAGAGCCGACGAATCAACTCCTTCAAGACAACCGATATTTGCTTTGTAAAAACCGGGTTGCCGTAGAGTTTGATGAAAAGTATAAATTCCGCATTTTTTGCAAAAATAATGTTTCGCTGTTTTTGTGCCGAATTCATAAAGAGCTAAAGCACCTTCCTCTATGTCAATTATAAAATCTTCCGGCGCAATTGCTTCAGTTGTCATCAATGCACCTTTTCGCACACAGATCGAACAATTGCAGCGGATTCCTTTGCTGATTTCCTCACCTTGATAAGAAAAACGGACTGCTCCGCAGTGACATTTACCCTGAAAATCCTGACTCATAAAGTAGTTTCAAATTAAAGGTTAAGTTGTTAGGCAGTATCGAGTGGTTCAAAAGTTTTGACCAAATCATCGATTGCTTTCATTTGCTTTAGAAATGCTTCAAGTTGATTCAACCGCAGTGCGCATGGTCCGTCACAAAGTGCTTTTTCCGGTTCCGGATGTGCTTCCAGAAAAAGGCCCGCGATTTTTTGTGACAATCCTGCCAGCGCCAGTTCACGCACAGATTCCCTCCGCCCAGCCGCAGCGTCACCCAAACCGCCGGGACGCTGAAGAGCATGAGTTACGTCAAATAATACTGGATACGCAAAATTTTTCAGCACCGAAAATCCGAGCATATCAACTACTAAATTATTGTAACCGAAACTTGAACCGCGTTCACAAAGAATGAGTTGAGCATTACCGGAATTTTCACATTTTTTGATAATATTCCCCATTTCCTGCGGCGCCAGAAACTGTGCTTTTTTGATGTTGATAACCGCGTTTGTTTTAGCGAGTGCTACAACCAAATCCGTTTGACGCGAGAGAAATGCCGGAAGTTGCAGAATGTCCGCGACTTCCGCCGCAGGTGCAGCCTGTTGCGCTTCATGAACATCAGTCAGAATCGGCACGTTAAATTCGGATTTAACTTTTTCCAGGATCCGCAAACCTTTTTCCAATCCCGGACCACGGAATGAAGCGATTGAGGAACGGTTTGCCTTGTCGAAAGAAGCTTTGAAAATATAAGGAATTCCGAGACGCTCCGTAATGGAGCAGAAAGTTTCTGCAACTTTCAAAGCCATGCTTTCGGATTCAATCACATTGATTCCGCCGACAAGCACGAAAGGTTTTTCGTTGCCTAGTTTCAATTCACCGACAGAGATTGTTTTTTGTGTTGTCATCTGCTGACTCAAGTTTCAAGCGAGTGTGCGGCTTCACTCAGGTTACGCATTTTTTGAATTGCCAGTTCACGGCCCAGAATTCCCAATCCGCAATCAGGTCCGGCAATTAGACGATTCGCATCAATGTGTTCAAGTGCGTCCAGCAAACGTTTGCGGATTTCTTCAACTGCTTCCACATTACTTTTTGCAATTGCAACCACTCCAAAGATAATGGTCGTGGTTTTGAAATGTTCGAGCAAACTCAAATCATTGTAACGATGGGCATCTTCCAGAGAGAGAGCCATCACCGATGAAGCTTCCATCGCGTCCGCAATTTGGAAATAAGATTCACGAGGTGCTTTTGGATAATCAACTGCGTCTATTTTATCCGGATATCCGCAGCACATGTGTGCAGTTCTGGTAACTCCTTCCGGACAGTTCTGAAAAGCGCGGTCCAGATTTTCTACTCCAAATTCAAGCGCACGCTCCGGATAACGGGCAAAGAGCGGTTCATCGATTTGAATATGTTTACAACCGGCATTTGCGAGACTCAGAACTTCCTGATTGAGTGCTTCCGCAATTGCTTTACCAAAATCTTTTTGATTACCGTAATACTCATCAACAACAGTATCCGCGACTGTTAATGGTCCAGGCATTGTTATTTTTACCGGCTTGTCTGTGGCAGACTGCGCGCGCTTCCAATCTTCAACTAAAAACAATGCCCGCGGTTTGACTGGTCCACGCACGGTGGGCAGGAAAGATGAGTAATTTCCGGTACGCAAAGATTTTTCGCTGAGATTCTCAAAATCCATTCCTTCGAGGTGTCGGCAGTGATAGTGGATATAATTTTCACGGGCAATTTCACCATCAGTCGGAATATCAATTCCTGCGTTTACCTGATCTGTTACTGCTTCGTGAGTTCCGCGTTTGAGGATGGCTTCCGCATCGTCACCCATTGCTTCCTTGGCTGCAGCCCAACCGCGTGTCGGCTCAGCTGTGTCGAGATTGCCGAACCAGTCCGGCAGTTTCACATATTCCGGTTTTGGATATGCACCGATGGTAGTAGTCAATAGTCCCATGTTTTTTCCTGCTGTAGATGATGAGTAAATTGCCTGTTCTTACACCTAAGTTCTTCAGTTGTAAAATCAATAATCAAAGGCAGCCGCTTTTGTTTGAGGCACCGCAATTATAGTATTTACAAATTATTGTACAATTTATTTTTAATTTTATTTTTTAAGAGTGAAGTCCTCTTTGACAATCCTCTTACATTTTTTTATAGTGTAATCTAATACTATGTTTTAAATTCCACAAAACACAGTTTGCAGAAAGAAGAATCATGTCCAATCATTTTGAAACAGATCTCCCGCAAAATCCAGCAAATTACGCAGCGCTTTCACCGATTACTTTTCTAACCAGAACGGCTTTTGTCCACCCGCAACGCACTTCGGTAATTCATGGAAAGCGTCGCTGGACGTGGGCGGAAACTTACCAGCGTTGCTGCAAACTTGCTTCTGCTTTGTCAAAAAGAGGTATTGGCAAGGGCGATACTGTCTCGATTCTGGCACCGAATATTCCAGCTATTTTTGAAGCGCATTTTGGGGTGCTGATGACAGGTGCAGTTTTGAACACACTGAATATTAGACTCGAAGCAGAAACACTGGCCAATATTTTTGAACATGCAGAAACCAAAGTTTTACTGGCTGACCGTGAATTTTCTCCACTGATCAAGGAAGCTTTAGCAAAAGTTAATAGAAAAATTCTGCTGATTGACATTGATGATCCGGAAATTGAGTCAGGAGAATTTTTAGGTGAAATAGAATATGAAGACTTTTTGGCAGAAGGCAGTGTGGATTTTGAAGCAGTTCTGCCTGAAGATGATTGGCAGTCGGTTTCACTGAATTACACTTCAGGAACAACCGGAATTCCAAAGGGCGTGGTTTATCACAGCCGCGGAGCATATCTGCTGTCAACCGGAAATGTTTTAGCCTGGGAAATGCCACACCGTCCGGTTTATCTCTGGACTCTGCCGATGTTTCACTGCAACGGTTGGTGTTTCCCCTGGACAATCACGCTGCTCGCCGGAACTCATGTCTGCTTGCGTAAAGTAACAGCGAAAAATATTTACGATTCAATTGCAGAACACCGCGTGACTCATCTTTGCGGTGCGCCGATTGTGATGAATATGATCTGTTCTGCTCCGCAGGAAGAACAGCGTGAACTGCCGCACAGGGTTGAAATGCTAACAGCCGCCGCGCCGCCGCCGCCAACAGTGATTGCCCGTATGGAAGAGGCTGGATTTAATGTGACGCATGTTTACGGATTGACAGAAGTTTACGGACCATCTGTGGTTTGTGAATGGCAGGAGGATTGGGCACAGCAGGACAAATCAACACAGGCACAATTAAAAGGCCGGCAAGGTGTACGCTATCACGTGCTGGAAGGCTTAACAGTCGCGGATCCGGAAACTATGAAGCCTGTTCCGGCTGACGGTGAAACAATGGGTGAAATCCTGATGCGGGGCAACATCGTGATGAAAGGCTACCTCAATAATCCTGTAGAGACAGAGCAAGCATTTGCAGGCGGTTGGTTTCATACCGGAGATCTAGGTGTGCTGCATCCGGATGGTTATATTGAGTTGAAAGACCGCAGCAAAGACATCATTATTTCCGGTGGTGAAAATATCAGCAGTGTCGAAATTGAAAACGTGCTATACCAGCATCCAGACATTCTCGAAGCTGCTGTGGTGGCACGACCTGATGAAAAATGGGGTGAAACTCCCTGCGCATTTGTGGTGCCAAAATCTGCTGCTGTACTCAATGAAAATGAGGTGATACAGTTTTGCCGAACAAAGCTTCCTGGATTTAAAATACCAAAAAATGTTGTCTTTAGTGAACTGCCTAAAACTTCCACTGGAAAAATTCGTAAATCTGTCTTGCGAGAGCAGGCCAAACAATTGTAATCTTATGTATTAAACTTTTTAAAATATTACTCTTAAAATCATCATTGTTGCAAGTTTCAGAAATTTAGAATCATCCTTTCAATTTGTGAAAGAAATAAAATGAGCATGATCAACAAACAATTCATTGAAGATTTAAAACTTGAAGGCCGGCGTGTTTTGACTCGTGTAGACTTTAATGTACCGCTGAATGATGAGCTTAAAATTACGGATAACGGACGAATCACCGGTGCGTTACCGACTATCAAGCATATTATTGCACAAGGTGGAAAAGCAGTCCTGATGTCACATTTGGGTCGACCTGGAGGTGAGAGGGTTGAAAAGCTGAGTTTAAAACCTGCTGCGGATGAATTGTCAGAACTTCTCGGACAAACGGTTACATTAGCCCCGGATTGTGTTGGTGAAGAAGTCGAATTGCTGGTCAACAGCATGCAAAACGGTGAAGTAGTTTTGCTGGAAAATTTACGTTTTCACCAAGCAGAAACCAAGAATGAAACTGATTTTTGCCAAGAGTTGGGAAAACTCGGTGATGTATATGTCAATGATGCCTTCGGAACAGCACATCGAGCGCATGCGTCAACTGCCGGAGTTGCAGAATTTATTAGGGAATCCGCGGTTGGATATTTGATACGTAAGGAACTGCAGTTTTTAGGAGCTGCTGTTTCTGAACCAAAAAGACCTTTTGCCGCAATTTTGGGTGGTGCAAAAGTTTCGGATAAAATTAAGGTTATTGAAAAACTGCTCGACAAAGTTCAAACTTTGATCATCGGTGGAGGAATGGCCTGTACTTTTATGAAAGCGCAAGGACACAAAATAGGTGCTTCTCTACTAGAAGAAGACTCGCTGGATTATGCGAAAGAACTGATAAACAAAGCCCAGGAAAAAGGAGTTGAACTCCTGTTGCCGATTGATGCAGTGATCGCTGACCGTTTCGATAAAAATGCAGAAACGCGTGTAGTTACTGCAGAAGAAGGTGCTCCTGAAGGCTGGCTGATTCTGGACATTGGCCCGCAAAGTGCTGATATGTTTTGCGAAGCAGTACTTCGTTCCGGAACTGTGCTTTGGAATGGTCCAATGGGTGTTTTTGAGATGGAAGCTTTTGCAAAAGGTACATTCGCGATCGCGCAAAGTCTTGCAGAAGCAACTGACAAAGGTGCTGTCACAATTATCGGAGGCGGTGATTCCGCGGCTGCAATTAAGCAGTCCGGACTCAGTGAACGCATTAGCCATGTTTCCACCGGAGGTGGTGCCTCGCTTGAATTTTTGGAAGGCAGGGAACTTCCAGGAGTTAGCGCAATTCAGCAATCCAAATAATACAACAGGCTTAATTTACTCAGCAGCAAATTTAATAATTATATGAACGCGGTACTCGAAGCAGAAAACGATTCTACGGATAATTCTGAAGAAAATTCAACAGAAATTACACAGCATAAAAGTGCAAATGTGTCTTTCAGTTTTTTCCTGTATCGGTTGATTGCCTATGCAGATGCCAGACGTTCCATTTCCTCATTTCTATTTATCCTCTTTGTTGTTGTTGTCAGTGACATCATTTTCAATATATACCTCTTTGTACCTTATACAGAACTTGTAGAATCCATTTCCGGTGTAAATCCGGGAGGATTCGAGGAACTCGATGTAGGTTTTGCACCAGAAGTCTGGCAGGCACTGCTGGGCATGATTCTGGGCACACTTATTCTGGTGATTTCGATTGCGTCACAAAGTATCCCAAAGCTGATCGATATCTACATGAAGAATGTTCCGAGTTTGCTCTACATCTGGTTTTTAATCATTTCCGGTGGACATGCACTGATTATCAAAATTTATGGTGAAATTGGACTGATACGTGAACCCAGCAGGATTTTCAATACTCATTTCCTGTTGACGATTTGTTCAATAATTGCCTTCCCTTATGTTTTTTATATCCTGCGCCAAACCAAACCTACCAATATTATTAGCCGTATTTATAACACAAATATGGATCAGATCACCGCCCTCACCTCAAAGAGGAACCGTGCTTTGGCCCACATTCCAGCGGTAGTTGAACATCAGCAGTACACAATATTTGAAGCACTTAATCAACTTGATGATATTCTAGAATTTTCCTCTTTCAAGGAATTGAAGGCAGACATTGTTCATGATATGAGTTTGACCTTACAAAATTATATCCGTCTCAAGAAAGATATTGCACCAGGATTTTTCAATGTATCACCAAAAGTACGCACCGATATTTCATTTAAAACCATGGTGGGTCAATTTGGAGAAATGGAACGCAACCAAAGTTTCTATGAACAAAAATGTTTCCGCCTGCTTGGTAACGTTTATATCCGCTTGCTGGAACATGGTGAATTTGATTTGTCTTCGATGGTTGCAGGCGAAATGGCAACACTTGGCTTGACTGCGATAGAAGAGGATAATACTGAATTAGTTGATATTATTATTATCCGTTTCAATACTTTACTGCGTTTTGCGATAAAACATGGGGTGCGTAATAATGAACCGCGGAATCTCTATAACCTCGGATTTTATTATGGAAACTTTATCAAATATTTGGTGGAGCACAAAAAGATAGACCACGTAAAACGCTGTTTCATGTATCTGCGTATTTATGGTGTAGAAATTTTTAAACATGGTAGCAACAGTCCCGCCATGTATTTCATTGTGGATGTGATTGCGACTGAAATGAAAAAGGTTCTGGAACAGATTTATCACGACGGCTGGGACGTTGAAATTCAGAATGGAATGCTAGGTGAAATGCTGCAGGTGGACAGTCCTCCGGATTTTAATAAAGAAGATATGGCCCGCGGTGTGCTGATCAACAACGGTGTGCGTGTCCTGCAGTTTGGACTCGCCTTATTCTATCAGCGTGAAGGCATGAATGATTTTGTTGATCGAATTGCAAAGGATGTACTTGATGATCTTGAAGTATTGGGTGAAGCAACTTTTTCACAAGTTATAGAAATGACTTCAAACCGGCTGCTTTTTTCCGGTCCTACTTTTTGGGAAGATACAGATAGAGGAAATCTCAACATCTACTACACTTCCGATCAGGATCAAATAGATAGTTTTAAGCAGCGACTTTACGAATTAGCTCAGACACAGTTGAAGAAAACAACGACAGTGAAGTATAAACTGACACCTGCAGAAATGGAATTGCTCTGGGAGATGTCACGGATGACGAAAATAAAGGAAGTTGAGCAAATCAGTAACAATGCAGTAAATTTTGAGTTAATTCTGGGTGAATTAAAGAATATTGACGAGGTACGTCTGGAGGCATTAATTAGTTTACGTGAAAAGCTGAAATTCAATTCAGAAAATCCCAAACTAATTATCAGCACCAGCCGTCAGGTTGCAGTAGGTACCTTGCTGAAAATTATGGGTAATATTTCCGGAAATAATAAGCAGCAGGAAATAGAGGCAACTGTAAAGTTGAACACACCTAACTTTATTTTTGTAAAAACATCAACTTCTGCAGACAGCAAAAAGTTTGATAATTTTTCCTCGCTGACTGTCAGCTTCCGGCCTTTGCGGCAAAAGATGGTTTATCAATTTGAGGCAGAACCACAAGGTGCAGGTGCAAACGGTTTGCAGCGTATCGCACATGCAGATGCTGTTAAAATTATCGAGGAACTTTAAGTAAACAGCGAAGCCTGTGCTTCAGGAGGTTCAGGTTTCTTTTCTGCGGCTTCCGCTTTTTCCAGTTTTCTAAAACATGCCGGATTATCGAAAGCGGGCACGCTGACTTTAGGTGAAACTCTCCATGCTTCCATTTTGTCTGCAGGAAAAGGCAGCATGAGTTTTTCCGGTGAATTTCGCCCTCCGGAATGATCCAGCCACATTGCTCCGCTTAACGGCGTTAAAATAACCGGCATACGATGATGAATTTCCTGCATCAAATAATTTGCGGTTATTGTCAGAATAGCACAGGTTCGCCGAGTCTCTCCTTTAGATGAAGTCCACTCCTCCCATAAACCCGCAAAAGCCATGGGTTTTTCGTTTTTTAAACGGATAAAATAAGGTTGTTTTTTACCTTCTTCTTTCGCCCATTCATAATATCCGGATGCCGGAATCAAGCAACGTCTCTTACGGAAGGCATGTCGAAATGAAGGTTTTTCGACAACAGTTTCCGAACGTGCGTTGATCAGCGGATTCGGCTCTTTCGCCCAAAAAGGAATTAAACCCCATTCCCGCGTTTCAAGGGTGCGTAAACCATCCTGCTGGATTATGACTGGTATTCGCTGAGAAGGACAAATGTTGTAACGTGGTTCCAGCATCATTTCTGACTGCAAAATGTCGAATGAATTCATCACTTTGTCTTCGCTGTCTATTTGGGCAAATCGACCGCACATGCCTAAGCTCCGTCAATTCCGCTGCGGTATTTTTCCAGGAAATCTTTTTTGAATTCCGGAAAACGCTGTTCCTTGATGGCAGCTCGTGCACCTTTTACAAGTGAAAGGTAAAAGAAAAGATTATGGTAAGTGTTGAGACGTATACCTAATACCTCGTTGGATTTATATAAGTGACGTAAATAAGCCCGTGAATAATGCTGACAAGTGGAGCAGGCACAATCTGGATCAAGCGGTTCTGGATCCTCCTGGAATCGACTTTGCTTGATACTGATTTTTCCGTGTGAAGTAAACAGGGAACCGTTACGGGCATTACGGGTTGGCATGACGCAGTCAAACATATCAATTCCTGCTTCAATGCCTTCCAGCAAATCCTCTGGATCACCGACACCCATCAAGTACCTTGGTTTGTCTGCAGGCATTTTTGCTGCAATGTGATGCGCCACGCGGTACATTTCTTCTTTTGATTCACCAACACTCAAACCACCGATCGCATAACCGTCAAAGCCAATCTCAACAATCTGTTCCAAACTTTGCTCACGCAAATCAAGTTCACCTCCACCCTGGAATATTCCAAACAAAGCCTGTTCACCAAAAACTCCGCTGGCCTTTGTCCGTGCTTCTTTGCAGCGTTTTGCCCAGCGTGCAGTCAGTGCAATTGAACGTTCAACTTCCAGACGTGTTGCAGGCAGTTCCAAGCATTCGTCAAAGCACATCATAATTGTTGAACCAAGGTTTTGCTGAATTGCAATTGATATTTCAGGCGTTAATTTGATTTTTGTACCGTCAAGATGGCTGCGTATCTCAACGCCTTCTTCATTTAGCTTGAGCAGCTTAGCCAGTGAAAATACCTGAAATCCACCACTGTCTGTCAAAATCGGTCCGGGCCAATTCATAAACTTATGCAAACCACCCATTTTTTTAACCAGTTCATCACCGGGACGTAAATGCAGGTGATAGGTGTTTCCTAAAATAATTTCAGCACCGATTTCATGTACCTCCTCAGGTGTCATACCTTTGACTGTACCAAGCGTGCCGACGGGCATAAAAATGGGAGTGTGTATTTTACCGTGCGGAGTTTCTAGAGTTCCGGCCCGTGAATTTCCGCAGTTTGCTTCTACTTCAAATTGAATCATGCACTAAGTTAGTTGGCGGGATAAATATTTTGCATGATGGCTGTCGTCTGCTCCTGCTGCTTTTTAAAGATTTCCTCTTCGGTTACCGTAACCGGTGGAACATCCGGATCTATTAGAAAAAGTGACTGCCCCCTGGAAACTATAATTCCGGAACCAGCTTCTACACAAATTTTACGGATAGTTCCTGGAAATTCCGCTCTAATCTGATTGAACATTTTCATCACTTCCAATAAACCTAAAACATCGCCTTCTTCAATGTGCTGGCCTTCACTGACATATTCTTCTGCCTCCGGAGTTTCACGTGAATAAAAGGTGCCGCCAGTCCAGGCTAATATTTCATTACCGCTTGCCGGAGGTTGTGGAGCAAGCTCTGCTGTCAATTCCTCTGCCAACTCCGGAGCACTAAATTCTGGCGGAATTTCTACTTCCAGTTTATCATTTCCGCGGAATTCATAAAATCCAGCTTTTTCCGCGATGATCTCAGGAAGACGTAATAACTCCAAAGCAAGTTGATGACCTTTGTGTGCCACGAGAATTCTCTCCCAGAATTGAGGCTTTTCATCCTGCAGAAAAGCGGCGGGCGCTTTTTTAGCATTCAACATTGCTGTTAATTCGGACCATGACATCTCAGCTTGTCCAAAATTGTGCGCTAAATCACTGTAAAAATCAGCTGCGGTTTCCAAAATTTGCTGATCGTTGACCCAAATCTGTTCACTTGGTGGAATTCCGGGATGCTGATCCAGTCTTAAAAAATGATAGAGATCTCTCAAAATCAACACAGGATTCTGTTTTGCAGAAGGATTATTACCTTCATTATTTGAATTTTGAAAAGCCAACCAACCCATCAGCAAATGAGTTCTACTGAATAATTTTTTCAATGGTCTTAAAAGCAGGGTTAATTTTTGTTCACTTATTATGAGCCCTGCTTTACCATATTTTTTTTGAACGTTTCCAAGTTGGATTTTCCAGGCGACTTCCAGATTTACCTGATCGCAGATACGTTTTATTTTTCCCGCCAGTGCCAGATATGCAGAAACAAAACGCGTGTTGGGTTTCAGCATGGGATCGTTGCCCAACAACCAATGCAGTAAGCCGTAATGAAAGTCCACGTTTAAATGTAAATCATTCCCGCGCACCTCCATACTACGTAGAATTTCTGCCAGCTTTTCAAAACTTTCCCTGCGTGAAACTCCATGTGTGATGGAAAGTGCAACGTTGGAATCATAAGCTCCGGCAAGGTTGTAGAGTTGCAAAAGTCCTGTGTCCGGATTACTGATTCCAATTCCCTGGTCATCACGTATTTCATGTTCACCAGGTGCAGACCAGGCGCGTATAATTCCACCGGCATGCGGTTTTAAGGCTGGGTTTGTGGCATTCAAACGGGCTTCAATTCCGGCAAGGTAACGCGGCAAACGTTCCGGACGTGGCAATTGTTTTCCGTAACAGTTTATCAGCAGCATGGCCGCCACCAGCGAATCCACCGTGAATGTGTCTTCAGGATCGTCAGGATTCCTAAACCTCAGCCGATACGCCATTTCGGTGACACGATGTTCAACCTGGATCCTTGTATTAACTTCCATAAAATAATGTGCGTCCTGCTCAACTATACATTCAAAAGTTGAAACAGAATCCAGCTGAAGTGCTTTGCCGAATTCCTCCGCTTGTTTACACATTGATTTTAATATTTTTGCATCAGTACGCAGAACTTCTGCCTGTGTTTTTTTGCCTGAGGCTTCGTATTCAACTGCTGCTGCTGCCAGCATTTCTTCAGTCAGAGAAACTTCCAGCAATTTTTGTTCGTGCATTTGCAAAGAGCAATCACGCCCACCAAGTTCAATACACCATTCACCGTTACCGAGCAGTTGAATTTCATTGTGCCGGGTATCTTCAATATTCAGTTCAATGAGAAAATTCTTATTGTCGCCTACTCCGGTTGCTTTCGATTCAATCAAAACGGACATAACAGCTTCCTCTACTTCATCAACAGCAGTAATTACCCTTTGTCCTTTTCCGCCGCCGCCGCCGACATGTTTTAGCCGAATCCGCTTGCCCGGACTTTCCCGCCACAGTGTTTCAACCTGCCGGACAGTTTCCTGCTGTAATTCTGCAATCGTAAACAAATCAACCTGCTTCTCCAAGGAAGCCTGTAAAAGCGAAATTGCCTGATCAAGCGGAGCACCGGATTGCCAGTTTTGAGGGAGACTTAAATTATGCTTTTTAACTAGTTTTTGGAAATATTCAGCAGGAGAGTCACCGGCTTTTGATAATAAGGTAATTGCCGCAATGCGGTCTTCTCCCGGTGTAACCGAGACCTTGAGGGAACGTGCAAGCTCCTTTGCTTCGTCTTTTGAACCTGCCTGTTGAATTACCTTTGAGTTCGGGCCAACGAAACTGATATCCGCATTTTCAATACGTGAGGCAAATTCAGCATCTTCCGCCATAAAACCATATCCGGCAAATAAATGCGTGTAAGCATGTTCATGACAAATATTGATTATCTGTTCGATACGCTGTCCACGCTCCTCTTTGGTTGCACCCATATAATCCCTAACATGATGCACCTGTTCACTGCGGTTGCTGAGTGCGCGTAATTCCGGCGCTAATGTTTGCGGATATATTATGCTGTCTTTTTCAGAAAGCAGCATACCGAAGTTTGCTCCCAGTTCTTCAAAGACAGTCATGGTTTCCAGCCGGATCGGCCCCCTGCAGACTATGAGGCACTTGACATGCTCAAAGCTGAAATTAGCTTGCCACGAACTGTCAGGATCAAAGGTGATTGAACTCATGAATAATTGTAGTTAGATGGTTGCTCTGAAACTTTTTATTAACACGTAATGAGCCATTCCTAAAAAGTCACTAGAACGTTTCATTGCTTAGGAAGCGAGAAAGCTATTTTATGTTAAACACTGATATTATTAAGACCTCTCTCTGTTCGAGATGACAAATAATCAGTTTAGGCGTTTTTACGAAGCCATCACGCTTATATTTTATAGTTCATACGGTTTGAGGAGCTATCAGGCAAAAAACTTTCCCCATAATTTATGCAGCCGGAATAATCCCAATTCTCCTGCAGAAGCTTGAAATTCATCAAAACCCTTTACTGAATCTGCTGAAATCCCCTGTCCATGCAGCAGGACCGGTACAGGATCATCAACGTGTACTCCTTCTTTACTCCAGGTCGCATGGTCTGCAGTGACGGCAATCCGCAATTTAGCTTTCCACATTTTTAAAAAACGTCCCAGTTCAGCATCAATTTTTTCGAGAAATTCCTTCTTCTCTACTGCTTCCCTGTTGTGTGCCGCAATGTCGCAGCCTTTTATGTGGAGGACAACGACTCCGTATTTTGACAGCATTTTTCCTGCAAGCAGAAATTTCTCTGTTAAATCTGTATCCAGATTTGCGGTCATGGCCGGAGTTTTACAAACATCCAAGCCTGTTACACGTGAAATTCCGGAAAGAGTATCGTCTCCGCTGATACAAACTCCAGTCAAACCCAATCCTGAGGGACGTTTTATTTTTGGAAACGCATGTACCTGCCCCGGTTCTCTGGTTAAAATCGCATTTGCTGCAAAAAGTCCTTTTGAGACTCGCTCAAGATTCACTGGATGCAGTGTTAAAATCTTGCTGGCTTCCTGTTCAAAGAGCTTTAAAATTTTTGCAGTACGGACACTTTTTTTATCAGTTTGTTTCAGTGCGACCGGTAGACGAGGTTTAATTCCGGAATGGAAATGATCGCCGGGATCGCTGCCGATGAGAGAATCTTCTAATCCAGCACCACGGATAACTACTGCAACTCTATGTTCAGTTCCGGCACCAACTTCCACAGAGGCATCCTCAATCTTAATCCCACTGAGACTGGAAGCTAGTTCTTTTGTGCCCTCACGAATACGTCCCGCACGACGATCAACGATCTTTCCCGCATCATCGAGTGTCGCCCAATTTCCGCGAAACGCTATATCACCAGGCATAATTTTCATCCCGCTTCCGTGTGCCTCAATCACCCCACGTGCAATTGAATGTTTGAGCGGATCAAAACCGAGGATTGCCAATGTGCCTAAAACCGTTGTCGCTACAATCCCACGCTTGACTGGATCCGCAACACCGCATTGACCTTCTCTGGCCAAGCTGTCCAGCACAGGAACATTTGCTGCCTGCAATGGAGTTTTATCGCCCAACTCAACAATTGGACGATCTCCCATGCCGTCTATAATAATCAGCAGTCGAGGAATTCTTTGCACGAAAAAATCAGGATTTAGATGATTTAGTTGATTTAACCTGTTCCTGCAGAGTGTTAATAATTAATTGCATCAGAGTATTAGTTGTTTCATCAAAATCTTCATTGTCAACAACTTCAATCTCATTATCTTCACTCTCCAAATTAAAAAACTCATGAATAGCTCTAATATTTTCAAAGCTACGCAAATAGACTTCTTTTTTCCTTAATTCGTTTCCTTTTCCACGTTCTAAAAATCTGTCTTTGTGATGTTTTTCGTTCATCAACGAAAGTGTAATGGGAATATGGTAGGCCCGTTTGCAACCTTCTTTAATCGCCTGTTCCATATTCGGCAGCAAGTGTATCCCTTCGATAATCATGCTTGTTCTTTCTTTGACGGCACGATCAACAACAGCCTTCACTCCAACACTTACCTGCTGAGCCTGCAGACAAAATCCACTGATTAAGCGGTCATTTTGTCCTAGATTTTTTGGCATACCAGTTCCGGCTTTACTGGAGGAGTTGTGCAGGGATGGTAGAAGGTCACGTTTAAAAACCAAGCGCATTATCTCCCGGATAGTGTCTGTACCAGTAATTTTGTTGATACCAAGTCTACCTGCTAAAAAAGTGGACATGACTGACTTTCCTGTACCGGAAGCACCACCAAGGTAAATTATCACCGGCCGATCCAGTTCATCAAGTCGGCTGGCTAATTTATACAAGTCGGCAATATGTGGATCATGTTTTTTCTTAATAGTCGCAAAGACCTCATCAAACAATTTCTTTTTGCTGATACGGAGGATATCTTTTTTCATCAATTTTGCTTCCAAATCAAAAGCAATTTGGAAGGCTTCTTCCGGTTTTAAGCCTGAAGCAGTAATCGATTGTGTTAATAATCCTTTTGAAAACGGCGCGGTGGCGTTTCTTCGAAAAACACAGATTTGTTTGCCTGTTGGAAACAACTCCTGCGTCAACCCTTTCAACAGTTCTTTACCGTAACGGTTAACTATCAGTTCGTCAACTGCCTGCATTAAAGAATCGGAACTGACTTCTGCTTGCTCTTGGAAAAAAGACCTCGCATCTTTTGATATTTGATAAGCCTGATCAAAAGATAAACCTCTCTGTATCAACTTGTGGGCCAGCATGCCCCTCATGAAGGGGTGTTTTGAATTGTCTTGACGGATAATTTCTAATGGCATTCGATAAGCTCCTTTTCCACAATTGCAGGAGTTTCAGCACTTTCTTCGACTACACTTGACGCCTCACAGCCTTTACTCCACATGGCAGGAGCATCTACAAAATGTTCTTTTTTCCAAATAGGAACAGCATGTTTAATGGTGTCAATGATGTAACGACTTGCTTCATAGGCATCGCCGCGATGTGAAGTTGAAACAGCAATAGCAATAGAGCAATCTTTTACTGCAAGTTTTCCGAGACGGTGAATAACTTCAACTGTATGAAGTTGCCATTTTTTTTGAGCTTCTTCAACAACCTGAGAAATCTGTTTCAGTGCCATGCTTTCATGAGCTTCATATTCGAGAAATGAAACCTGCTGTTGCTGACTGTGATTGCGGATATCTCCACAAAAAATTAAGACTGCTCCTGCCTGAGAATGTTGTGCACGAAGTCGCAGAGCTTCAATATCTATTACTTCGCGGACGATAGAACAGGGCATAGATCTCCAGGGTGAGTTCATGTCAGGATTTTCTGCCTTAAAATCCTCGACATTTATTTGATACTTTATTTTTAGTACTTAAACTATACAGTAATTTTGGTGGATTGAGGGAAAGATTTTTAGCTGCAAGCCGTTTTAGCTGTGACCTTCAATCACGTCATGCTTCAGGTTTAGTTAATATCCTTTGACCTTTCCAGTGAATCAACTTCCCGGATTCCAGATTAATATTAACCAGTGTACGGTCCCGGTGAAGCATTGACCAGGAGAGCATTTTTTGGGAGTATTCCAGCACAAGATGCCTGTAATCCGGATCTTCGGCGCGATTTATAAATTCTTCAGGATCTTCCTGTAAATCAAACAAAAGCGGCGGGAGCGCTGTCATGTGGACATATTTATAGCGCTCATCACGTATAACAGTTAATGAACATTGATCAGGAGACAGGCCGAATTGTTGTTCAATCATCGGTTGATACGTGCCGATTTCCCGAAAATCAAATTCCCAATGTGCCTCCTTTCTCCAGTTATCCGGAACATTACCCTTCAGCAAAGGCAGCAGTGAACGGCCGTCCAGTTCTTGCGGAATTTCTAAATCCAACCAATCCAGAATAGTAGGCATCACATCAATTGCTTCAGTGAATACTTCTACCTGATTTCCAGCAGCAGAGGATTTACCGGATGTAGAGTCAGTAATTTCTGGATTATGGATGATCAGAGGAATTGCATAAGATGCATCAAAATATCCGGCTTTGCCAAATAAATAGTGATCGCCAAGTTGTTCTCCATGATCACTCGTGAAAACAATCAGCGTGGATTCATATTGTCCGGATTTTTTTAAATACGAAATAACTCTACCTAAATGGTGATCAATTTCGGTCATCAATCCATAATAGGTGGCACGTGCCTGTAAGATATCTTTTTCACTTGTTTCTGCAGCAAGTCCTTCATATGAGTCCGGAAAAAATTTTTTACCCGGAATTTTTGCAAGCAGCATTTTAAGCAGAGGATGCTGTTCACCTTCCTGCTCCAGACTTTCCATCCTGACCGGTTTTGAGACATCCGCAGGATCATACATTGAGTTATAAGGTTCCGGTGCAATCCAGGGAGGATGCGGACGTAAATAAGACAAATGCGCAAACCAGTTTTCATCTTCACGTACACTTAACCACTTGAGAAGTTCATCTGTCAAAAAAGCGGCACTGCTGTCTTCAGCAGAATATATAGGTGGTGGAAAAGTTACACCGCGTTTTTCTGCTCCGGGATAGTTTTGCACAGGATCGTAAACAGTATACTTATTCAATGCGTGATCATAACCTCTTGCTATCAACTCCGCAATCCACGGCCGCTGATTGTCGGTTAAAGTAACTCCGCTGCTCATTCCCGGTATCAGCCCCTCATATGAGCCAAGTAACGGATCTTGCTGGTGTAATTCACGAGGGTCTGCGGAAGTGTCTGTGTAACCGAACAGGGTTGGATCGTAACCGGCTTTTCGTGCTTCTAAGGCAATATTTGTGAAGCGCTCATTCAAAGGGGTGCCGTTATTGACTGAACGGTGATTCATTGCGTACAGTCCTGTGTATAACGAAGCACGCGAAGGGCCACAGGGGACAGTCTGAGTGTAGTGTTTACGGAACAAGACACCTTCCCCTGCAAGTTGATCCAGGTTCGGAGTCTTTACCACTGGGTGGCCTACACAGCCGAGAGTATCACCACGCCATTGATCTGCAGTAATGAATAAGACGTTTTTACGTTTTTTTTCCATCAATTGTCTGAAATTAAAATGCAGCGGAGTTTAGGCTTCTTCGTCCAGCAGGAATTCTTTATAATCGTCAGCGGATAAAAGTTCTGATGACTCATCCTGATTTGTCACTTCCATGCGAATCACCCAACCTTCGTCATAACATTCCTCATTAATAATTTCAGGACCATCCTTCAACTCAGTGTTGACTGCAATGATACGTCCGCTCAGCGGCATAAAAAGCGAGGTAACTGCTTTCACCGATTCTATTGAACCAAACTCATCTCCGGCATCAATTTCGTCTTCAATGTCAGGCAATTCAACAAAAACGATGTCACCCAGCGCTTTTTGAGCATGATCAGTGATTCCGACTTCTGCTTTGTTACCTTCAATTCTGACCCACTCGTGGTCTCTAGTGTATAGATTGTCTTTAGGTATTGTGCTCATAATTCCTCTTTTAAATGATTAATGAAGCTTGTCCCGGAGTGCTTCGTGATACGCCTGAATAATTTCATGCTTTCCAATAAGATATTACTAATTTAGCCATTGATAGATATAAGTCCAGCAAAAAAAAACATATTATTTATTTTAACTGTTATTTTAAAGAAAAAAATCAATGGAAGATACATATAAAGCAGGATATGATAAAAGCAATGAAAAGACGTTAAAAAATTTTACATCAACAAGGAACACAAAAATGCTATTAAGATTTAGAATAATTGCGCTGTTATTTTTCACTGTTTTGTTTTGGACTACACCTGCGACCGCGCAAAATTCTGATGATTTGGAACAAATGCTGCGTGCTTCAAAAACACGTGCGATCCTCGTGCAGAATGTCCAGAAAGCAGTTGTCCATATCAAAGTCGAAAAAATTATGCGTAACCCCGATGGACAAGCACTCAATAATCCAAAAGATCTTTATAATGATGAGTTCTTCCGCAGGTTTTTCCCTGAACTACGAACGCCTAAAAACCAACAGCCTAAAAAACGTCAACAGCCAAAGCGGGAATTCCGACAGGAAGGCATGGGTTCCGGTTCTATTATCGACAGTAATGGTTACATTTTAACGAACCATCATGTAGTAGGAGAAGCAGACAGGATTTTAGTTATACTTTATGACGGTACAGAAAAAGAAGCAAAACTTGTAGGAACTGATCCGGAGACTGATATTGCAGTGGTTAAAATAGCAGGAAACGACCTGCCGGTTTTACCGATGGGTAATTCAGACGAAATTCTGGTTGGAGAAGATGTGATTGCAGTAGGTAATCCATTTGGACTGATTCAAACCGTGACCTACGGAATTGTCAGCGCAAAGGGTCGTTCAAATGTCGGTATAAACGAATATGAGAATTTTATTCAAACTGATGCAGCGATTAATCCTGGCAACAGCGGAGGTCCTTTGGTCAGTCTGCGTGGAGAAATTATTGGTGTGAACAGCGCGATTTATACCAGAAGCGGTGGTTATCAGGGAATTGGCTTTGCTGTACCTATTAACATGGCTCGTAAAATCATGCGGGATTTGATCGATAAAGGTACAGTTTCAAGAGGTTGGCTGGGAGTAGGTATACAGGATGTGAGTCAGGATCTGGCCAAAGCATTTCAACTTGAAAACACCAAAGGCAGTTTAATAACCGGTGTTATGCAGGGTACGCCTGCGGAAAAAGCAGGAATGCTCAAAGGTGATGTGGTAATTCGCATCAACGACAAAGCCATCCGTGACAGTAACCATCTCCGTAACGAAATTGCAAATGCAGGTGCGTTTGCTGAAATTGAAATGGAACTTATCAGAGATGGAAAAAACATCCTCATAAATCTGAAGCTGGATGAACGTCCAAGGAAACTATCTCAAGTTAAAGTGGTGCCTGAGCCAATACCTGAGATTGAACAGGTGGAGATGCTGGGAATGATTGTGGAAGAACTTACCGAAGAAACTGCAAAACAGCTCGGGATAGAGTCTGGTGCCGGAATTGTGATTGTAGCAGTCACACCAGGAAGTGCTGCAGAGAAAACAGGTTTGCTTCCGGGAATGATTGTCCAGGAAGTTGAACGACAGGCAATTGTTAATCTCAGCATCTTTAAAGAGCTTGTCAGTCAAATGGATCCAGAAAAAGGGATCTTGCTGCTGATCACAACAGCAAATGGTTCACGTTATATTTTTCTGCAGGCAGATTGAAAAAAAATGAGCCATCCGCAGAAGAAGACCAAATTGCATTTTGATCATTTACTGTTGAAATTGCATGAGATGAATCAACAGCTTGCTGTTCCTGGGAGCATGGATTATTACCCTCTGCTGGCTGAAATGTCAGCCTATTACAATTTAACTGCCGAAGAATTACAGACTCGTGGATTCCGGAAAGCATATCGGCAGGCTGTTGAAGGGCTTTGAGTAAAAGCCGTTACTAGCATTCATCGTTACTATGACCTCAGTCTCCGACCTGCCATCAGTAATAATTCCATTGGCCGGACTCCGCATTTTGGTAACTCGCCAAGACACTCCGGAATCCTCCCTTTCAGCAATGCTTAAAACTCAGGGAGCAGCTGTAATCACAGTGCCAATGACGATGATTATACCGCCTGCATCCTGGAAGTTATTTGATAAAACTGTAGAGCAGGCAGCAAAATTTGAGTGGGCTGTTTTTACCAGCAGTAACGGTGTCAGACACTGCTTGTCACGTCTGACAGAATTGGGGCATTCTCCAAAAAAGATATTTTCGACACTCAAAATTGCATGTGTAGGAAAGGCAACCGCAGCTACTCTCACAGAAAACGGGATTGTTCCGGAGCTTGTTCCGGAACATTATCAAAGTGAAGGACTGCTTTCGGCTTTTCAGCAATACGATTTAAAACGTAAAAAGTGTTGGCTGATTCAGGCTGAATCTCCACGGGAAATCCTGGCAAATGCATTGCTAAAACAACATGCTGAAATTGTCTCAACTCCTGTTTACAGGAATGTTCCTGTTGAAAGTGACTTTACTTTCCTGCTGAAAAAACTGGAACAACATCAATTAGACTGGATCCTGTTTGCAAGTCCGTCTGCAGTGCAAAACTTTCAGCAAATTTTAGTTGCAGGATTTTGGCAGAGTTTAACAACAGCACCTAAAATAGCCTGTCTGGGAGAAATTACTGCTGCGGCTGTAAAGAGTTTTGGCTGGGAAGTGAACGCTAAACCTGAGATTCAGGACTTCGAACACCTTGTGCAAAAAATTTGCGAGATTAATTTAAAAAAGACTGAGAAAAGATGAATTCTGCTCAAAATTTTCTTATCACTATTCAGGGCACTACGAATGAGAGTGACGTTTTGGAGCGCTTTACGGAAAAGTTGGAGCACCTTAATTTTTCCATCAAGGACTTGCATTACCTGAACTTTCAGTCTTCACTTTCTCTGTTGATGCGTCTTGAACTTGCTCAATCTGCGGACAAAGAATCATTGACAGTTGTTTTGGAAAAAGTAGCAAAGCAGTATCAGCTAGAGCTGCTGGTTTTTCCACTTCCGCAAATACCGGTTGCTGTTCCAAATCACCGTTATATCTTAACCTTGTTGAGTCGGCAGTTACCCCCTCAATTACTGACAAAACTGTTCCGGCATCTCCGTGAAAAACAACTTTGCGTAACAGAGGTCAGTCCACTGGACGCAGATGAACTGCATGTTTTTGAAATAAAAGTTCATGCAGACAAACCCATTGAACGCCAGCAGTTAATGAAAGAACTGCTTGAATTGAAGTCAGAATATCAACTTGATCTTGCATTGCAGGATGACGATTTGTTTCGCCGAAACAAACGGTTGATTTTTATGGATGCTGACATGACTTTTATTCAGCAGGAAATGATCGATGAAATGAGCAAACTCGCAGGCAAAGAAGCGGAAGTCGAGAAAATTACTAGACTTGCCATGAACGGAGAAATTCAATTTGATGAATCATTACGGCAGCGCGTCGCATTACTTGAGGGTGTACGTCTCAGTGATCTGGAACGCTTAATCTTAAATATTCCCTACACACCGGGTGTTGAACGGCTGGTCTTCATCCTGAAAACTCTCGGTTATAAAATTGGTATTGTGAGCGGAGGATTCACCAGAGTCATCGATCACATCAAACAGCGCTTCAATCTCGATTACGGATTTGCTAACACACTCGAAATAAAAAATGGTGAACTGACAGGACGTATTTTAGGAAACATTCTAGATGGACATCAAAAAGGGGTAATTCTCCGCGAAGTTGCTCTCAAAGAAAATATCCTTCCGGAACAAGTGATTGCGGTCGGTGATGGTGCAAACGATTTAGAAATGCTTTCTAGTGCAAGTTTAGGCATTGCGTTTAACGCCAAACGTTATTTAAGTGAACGAGCTGCAGGCAGTCTCTCACTACCTAACCTTGATGCTTTACTTTATTTTCTGGGAATCTCAAAAACCGAAATCCGCGGTTTATTTAAACCATAAAATCTTCTATGAATGAAAACGAAAACTCATATTATAATCCTGCGCAACTGCGTAAATTTCAGGAGCATGGAGTCATTATTCCGGATTTGAGTTCAGTCAGAATTGGACGTGAAGTTGCTTTCGATAAAATTGCTGCCGGCTCAACACTGCAGCCTTTTGTTAGGATTAATGGATCGAACACAGAAATCCATGCAGGAGCAAATATTGGCCTTTTCGGTCCAGTTACGCTCGATAACAGTTGGATTGGGGAAAATGCTGTTATCGGCAGTTTAGGCGCAGTAACTTTGAAAGATACAGTTGTGGGGCCGGAATCCATACTAGGTTCAGGTGTGGCGGAACAGGCAGTTCTTTTGGGCAAAGAAACTAAGGTCAATGACTTCAGTACTGGTTACGGATTCCGAATACGCAAAGGATCACTCTATGAGGAAGATGCTTCCTCCGCCCAACACACTGATACTAAAATGACAGTGCTTTTTCCCTGGACTACTTTAGGCAGTAATATAAACTTCTGTGATGTTTTGTTAGCAGGAGGAACTGGACCGGAACCAGGTTATTTTAGCGAAGTCGGCAGCGGTACTATTCATTTTAATTTTAGTATCAGAGGCGACAAAGCAACTGCTTCTTTATTTGGTGATGTCAGCAGCGGCGTTTTTCTAGATCAGCAACGTCTTTTTATCGGCGGTAATAATAGTCTACTGGGTCCGATTAAGGCTGATTTTGGAGCAATGACTGCCGCAGATGTAAGAATCAATGGTGCATTTTCAGCAGGTCTGAATTTTGGACATTCTTTACCAAAAGGCAAAATAGCTTATGATCCGCGTATTTTTTTAGGTGTGCTGGGGATAGTAAAGAAACAGGTTAATGTACTTGCTGAATTGACTGCGCTGTTCCATTGGTATCAGCAAATCAGGATTGCCTGGGTAGCCCAGACTCCCCAACAGAAATTCATTTATGAATCTGGT
>Ga0233448_1001006_pt1 | contig 26064 bp, 19 predicted proteins | sample SI_124_October20_2_FD_183015 | JGI IMG/M metagenome (GOLD analysis project Ga0233448, IMG submission 183015) | Seawater microbial communities from Saanich Inlet, British Columbia, Canada - SI_124_October2016_150_MG | ecosystem: Environmental > Aquatic > Marine > Inlet | place: Canada: British... | reverse complement strand
TTTGGAGATATCTCAAACGAATTACGGAGACCTTCAATAAATTTGCAAAGATTGGAAACCTTCAATAAATCTACAAAGATTGGAAGGTAACAGACAAAGCGTGTTCGTCAATGCTGATCCAATTCCATGTATGAGCGAATACATACAACTTACCAGTGTTAGCAGATGTGATGGTGGTGAAAGTCTGACGAAGTTCAACGCCTCCACTTCTCGTGAAATTGAAAGAACCCTTGGGTCCAAATCCATCCTTCTTAACTTGGAAAGAAAGATACATCATACCGCGAGTTTCTGGGATCTTGTCCTTATAAACATAATATTGGGTACGAGTGAAATAAAGGTTAGTGCGTTCAGGAACGCGTTCACCACCAGAACCAGCAGAAACAACCTTGCAAACCGTGATTGGGTATGTGGGAGTAGCTTGGTTAGTTTCATAATGTGTCCAGTCATTAACAGCAACACGAGTATCTTCCAAGATAAACCAGAACATTTCAAAGATAGAACTCTGGAATTGAACCTTGGTATTAACTTGGCTATCACTAAGAGAAGTAGTTTGATATTGAAGTTGACGATACATATATTCCCATGATTGTGTGGAAAATGCGGTTGCATACGCTTCTTCCATAACAACAATTTCTGCGAGAATTGACGCGGCTGAAATCGTTGGGGTGGTTGTAAGTGCGGCACCACCGACAGCATAATAACATTCACTCAAAGGGCGGAACTTAACAGAAAGCTTAAGGGTATTGAAAGGGATTGCAACAGATGGAATATAAAATCCAGGATCATAACAGAAATGGAAACGGAATGGAACATGAATAGAATAAGCAGAATGAGACGCTTGCTTGTATTGAGGACCTCGATACTTCCAGACCAAATTGTTCTGAGATGAATTGGGATCAATATAAGCAACCTTCTCTCCGATCATTTCGAAGAAACCGAATTCCTTGTCCTTGGTAAGTTCAAGTTCATCAAGTCCATTCATGTAAAGACCAGTGTGCTTATCGATTGGGGTAGCATTGACGTAGAAAATAGCTTCTTCAATCATAGTTTGTCCAATCTTGGGAGCCCACCAGCATTCAACAGCGGAAGCCATAGCAGAAAGAGTGAACTTTCCGATAAGAGGACCGAGAAAATCACCAGCGTTATCGAAAATAGCCTCACAACGAGAACCGAAATTGTAAGAACCAGTAATGGTTGTTTCAACAGTCTCAGTGGCGACGTTGATAATACGAGAATAACCCTTAAACATAAGGTTCTCGAATTCGGGTAGATCGGGAAGGGCATCTTCGATTTCTTTTGCAGTCATCTTTCCTGCGATCGCTTGACCCTTAAGTTCTTCAAGAGCGCTTTCACGCGCCTTGGAGGCCTCACCGTATTCGGTGGCCATAACGACAAGACCTGTCTCGGCCTTGGAAGCACTGCTAATCTGGAATTGAGCACCTGGCATTGTCAAAAATTAAAAATCACAAATATTAATCAAAAAATTAAAAGCTAAGTTTTTCTTTTAAAGAAACCAAACAAAAAAGAAAGAATACCAAAATTTAATAACATAACAATTCTCCCTTTAAATTAGCTATTATCAAAAATTAATCAGAAAAATAACAAAAAATAACAAAAAATAACAAAAAATAACAAAAAATAACAAAAAAATAACAAGTCTTTTTATCGTTTTGCGATAATGAAATAAATATAAACCGTCTCTCGTGAAAATGTTATGTTTGATTATTATAAATATACACAATAATACACAATATTATATGACATCATATTTTAAATAAAAAATGTCTTCAAAAACAAAGAAATTAGCGATAAAAAAAACCAAAAATTTTAAATCTAAATAAACCTCTAATTTATCCTAAAGGAAAATTACAAGAAAATTTTGGATTTAAATTTGATCGAAGAATATCACCAAATTTTGTATTCATAACTGAAAAAGATATAAATATTTATGTCGATGATTTGATCACAGAAATAAGAAAATTAACTGCTGATGAAGTTCTACGAAACATCATAAAAATTCGAGATTTTATGGTTAAATTAATAAAAGAACCCAATGGAGACGATATATATATATATATATATATGGTTGAAATCGATCATCCAATTTATTCAGATCCTGAACATAATGTTTCGGGGAGAGTAATTCATCCTATGAAAAAAATTCTTAAAATTATGTTTTATTGTGTAAATCTCATAAATTATATCAAAGAATTTAAACCTATTTCCAGAGCGACACAATTTCATGAAATTATAATAAATGGATATAACCAAGGTAGTGAATATTATGACAATATGATTAAATTTATGCTTGATTTTCCTATTTTTACCATAACTTTTCATAAAAAAATAATTTCAAATAAAATATTCATTCCATTCAAACTATTGTATTTTGTGCTAAAAAATTATAATCTTTGTTTGAAATTGTGAGAGATTAAAGAAATAATAATTAATATAAAAACACGACGAAAAATATATGGCTTTTCCATACGAGAATTCTTTATCACCAGATTATCTAATAACAACATCAACTCCATTAATTTATTTTATTCCTTTTTCAGGAGATGAAGACAGTTGGAAGAATGATAAGGAAAAAAATGATTATTATAAGGCATATTTCAAATTACCCGATATTATACAGCATCAAAAAATAAGTAAAATTATATTAATTGGTAATGATTTTTGGTATATTTTACGTAATTTTTATATTTCTCTTTCTAGATGTAATGATATTACATTAAAAGATAAAATTAACATTGAAATTGTAATTTTCTCACAAGAAAAGAAAAGTACAAAAGAATGTTATTTCGAGGATCGGGATTATGAATTTTTTAAAATATTATTTAAAAAATTCATTAATTCATGCTCAATTATTATTCATTCAGAAGACAAAATAACGACAAAAACTGATAAAGATACACAGCAAAAATATGAAAAAATAATTAAAGAATTGCTGGAATAATTGCGATAAAATAAACATTTCTTTTTTTTTTGATTTAAAAGGAATAAGGGAGAAAAAAAAAAAAAAAAAAAACAAGAAAAAAAACAAGAAAAAAAACAAGAAAAAAACAAGAGAAATGTCGGATATTTGTGAAAGACGTAAAATAGTTAAAAGATTAGGATATGGTGTATTCGGCTCTGTTTATCTAGTTAAAGATCCTAAAACCAAGAAAGAATATGCCTTAAAAATTCAGAAAATGGTTTGCTTAAAAAAAAATAAAAATAAATTTGTGATAACTGAAGAAGTTTTAAGAGAAATAGAATTCACGAAAAAAATGGATAAATATCCGCAACAATTCATGAAATTACATTGTTATACCATAGATAATCGGTGTTTTTATGATCAACCAAAACCCCCTTTTAAACCAGATAAAAAACTTCAAAAATATCTGGATGATCTCAACAAATCTCAATGTTGTGTTGAATTGATGTATGATTTAAAGGATGGTGTTTTTGGTGATTTAGAATATTCATACACGGTGAAATCATCTTCTTCTCAAATTTATAGTTATGTGGCTCAAATGACCTACATTTTATACCTCCTACAAAAAGAACATTACAGTCATACTGATATACATCCTGGAAATGTTGCATATTTGAAGACAAAGAAAAAACAAATGAAATTAGGAAAAGATATAACAGTTAATTTACATGGTTTTATTTTTTCATTAATAGATTTCGGGAGAGTAAAAAAAACAGGGAAAACAGAAAAACAGAATTTTCGTGATTTTTTTAAATTTTGTGATACACTTCTATGTGGATATGATTGGGGGATATGGAATTTAATTAAATCAGGTAAGATGGTTGATGACAAAGAAATTGACAAAAAAATTAGAAATTCAGAAGAATATAAAGCACTAAAAAAAGAATACAATCTTCCAAGATTTAATTATGAAACCAAAATGTTATTTATTGGCATTTATCCTGAAATAGCCCTAAGATTTGCAGGTATGAAAAGAATAATACAAAAATACAAAAAAAGATTAATAACAGTTGAAGAATATATTTTCTTGTGGAAAAATAGAAATAACCTCAAGAAATTGACACAATACTTTTCAAAAAAAACTTAATAAATTTTAGTGTAAATTTTATTATTATTTCAGATAAAAAAAATATATATTCTTTTTTCGTTTCTTTAAAACCCTTATTTAAGGTTTGAAAGAGCGAAACTAAGAACTGAGTACATTAGAGATGCACAACCAACAACACCGCGAACAATTCCACGAGACATTCCTTCTACGAAAAACAACCTTTCCGCTTTCCTTCTGCTTTTTATGTCATTTTCATCAAGCATTCTTTTCTTGCAAGCCTCATCCATAATCATCTTTTTCAAGAGTTCATGAACATCGCGATTTCTCAAAGATTTAAGAATTTCAGGGAATGGTTCAACATCTTCGCAACAAAGAACACTATCCAAGATTTTTGCCGAATCTTCCACAACACCAGGATTATGAAACGGTAAATTTGAACAAAAATGGCATACTTTCTTCTGCTTGAAAGTCATCAAATTCTTGAGAGGGAGTTTTCTGATCATTGTGGAAGCTTGAACAGCACACATAAAACGAACGTAAGCATGTAAAGCATAATAAACATTCATATCATTCTTTTTCTTGTTCGATACAAGTTCAATCAACATGTCGGTAGGCGAGAACATGTAGAGCAACATTACACCGATGAATGTGTAATTCACATGCTTGATTTGACACACATGAAAAGACATATCTTCCAGATTAACTACAACCTGATCTGACATAGTGAGAGTTGTGTGTATATCCTGTGAACATGTATCATCAACAAACAATCTTGGATTTACGATTTCAATGAAATGGAAGAGAGCACCACAATCGAACGGCTTACGCTTAATGAAAGTGATGATGACAGCATAAAGAACAATTCTGTTGTATGCGTCTTCGATAGGATAATCTCCTATGGTTTCAAATCCATGAAAATCATGCAAATATTCCATCAAAACTTTGATGTACTCGATGCTTTTGATCTGCTCAAAACAGCGTAAAAGGGCATTTTCAAATCCAGGTTCTGCGGTAGGCAGAAGAGAAGAACCATAGATGAAAGCTTCCTCAAGAAACGAACGGTAGGTGGACATTTTATCAAAAAATTCAAAGAAATGAACTGAAAGATAAAAACTAGGTAGAAAATGAACGAATGAAAAAATCAAGAAATTTTTGGAAAATCGTTGAAAATCAAAGAATAACAAAGAGCTTATCTAATGTGATTTTATCAGAATAAAATTTTCAGTTTTTTTTCATCATTTTCTCACGGTGTTCCCTAGCTTTCTTAAGAATAAGTTCGGAAGTTCTTCGATGTGATTGAAGTTTATCTTCATCAGAAATTTGGCCTATAAGTTCAATTGCATCTTCTCTGTCTATTGCTTTAAGGAGAAAGGTAGTAACATGTGAATATATAACTGAATTTTTATTTTCAACTTCGTGAAACCAGTATATAAACTCACTAAATAACATCCTCAAAGCTTCCAATTCTTGTTCGGTAAAACTAGGCAAAACATAACCAGACAATTTAGAGTAAATATAAGGAATATAATTGTAATAATCATTAAATTGATATGTTTTATGTCTAAATTCAAAGGTTTTCATTTGTTTGAAAATATTGAGTAAATAATTTGTCGTTATATTTTCGATGTCCATACCATCATCAGAAATTTTCTTGGAAACTCTCTCGATTAAAGTTTCTAATTCATCAACAACTTTGACTTTTCCCTGAATTTCACTTAACCATATCATAAAACGTTTAATTTTCTTATAATCATTATTTCTTTTCTCTTTTTTGGTGCTTTCCTCGGATGTTATAGTGCTACTACTTTCCAACACATCGAAATGTGTACTAAAACATTTAGGACAATAATAATAACCATCTCCTTCAACAAGACACCCAAAATCACAAGAATTACATTTCAAAATGGAACTTTGTGAAGAAACCTCCCTAAAATATCGATGTGGATCAACCATAGATGTTATTATTCCTCTCCTCTTAAGAATATATTTATCAACCAACAAATCTCCAACATCGGTTGATCTTCTTAATTTTTTAACTGTAATTCTTCCTCTTTTTTGTTTTGGTTCAATAATTTTTTGATGTTTTGAAAATTCTCCGAACATTAAAGACCTAGAACGCGGGAAGAAAGTAGGATAAACTCCCGTAATATATTCATCTTGTTCAGTAATTAAAGCGGAAAGTTGAGATTGTAAGTTGAACATAAGAGAATTATTTTTCGCTATATTTTTTTCAATTGTTTCTCTCTTTTTTGTTGTTCCTTTCAAGGAAGCAAGCATTTCACGGAAATGTTTTATCTGTGATTTACATCTGATTAATTTTTCATTTATTTTTTTAATTTCATCGTCATAAAACATAGTAAGACTACTATGTTTTTTTTCTGTTGATACATCTTCCATAATTATAAGATAGAATAAACTGGGTTATAATATGGTTAAAACAATTGTATTAAGCTAAATTTCATTTTATTAATAAGACATAAAATACCACTCAAGCTGAAAAGAATTAAGAGAAAAAAGGAAAAAATATCAAAGGAAAAATATCAAAAGGAAAAAAATATCAAAAATATGGGTGAACCTGATGTAGATTTTTTACATCTTCCTCGTGTTCCGAAATTTACACCGTCAGTTCCTTTCTTAAAAACTCAACTTGACAAATCATTGAGAAAGATAGGACACGGCAAAAAATTGGAACCCTCTCGGACAGGTTTAAAGCTAGGATCAATCCGAAAATGTGAGGTTGATGATTATTTCAAATCAATTTGTCATGACCAAAGAAAAACAAAGGATATGCGCGGACTTGCGCTTACTGCTACACAAGACGGAAGAATGGACAAAGTTTCATTCAAAAATAGTTTTATTAACAGAAGAGCTGATGCCGTCCTTCGTTCTCGTAAATTTGAGGATCGAAATTTAAAAACTGACGAAATCATTCATTCTGATCTTTATTGGAGAACCGTAAAAGAACCTGATCATCCCCGTCATTTCCGTGAAATGGAAAACCCGAAAGACACCGAACGTCTTTATTTCAAAAAACCTACACCCGAGAGTTTTGTTCCCTTTCAAGAAAAACAAACTTTTGATGATAGATATCCCACAAAATCTCTTGGACAAGTTCGACAACAAAGATTGGCTGTTGAACATGGTTTAACCGATGAATTAGACAGAAAATATAATCCTTATCGTGATCAACCACTTGAAGCTTTTGGTAAGCATTTTTTTAGGGTTGGAAAACCAAAAGATGTAGAAACTATTCATCATTATTTTTCTAATTTTCTTCAAGAAAAAGGAATGATTACACCCACTGATAAATTTATTAAATTTAGAGGAAAAGTAGCTACTCTTCTTGAGTTTGATGAAGAACAAGTAAAATTCATTGAACAAATTATTTCGATAATCCCAAAAAATAAATTTAAGATTAGGCTACGAGAATTAGTTGATTTTACAGAATACCTTAACGAAACTGAAGGAAAATATGGAACTTTAGAAAAAGTTGGGGCAAAATACACTCCTCATTTAAGACAAGGAATTGTTAGTATCGGTTCACCCGATCTTAAGGATGCTTCATCCTTCGTTAAACAAAAAACACCATTTTACATCAAACTAAAAATTAAGGCTATTTATGATAACCTTCCTGAATATCTTAAAGATGATCCTGTCTTTAAAGAAATGATGGGAGCAAAACAGAAACTTAATCCGCGAATTCGAGTTTTCGATAATTATACGGCTTTTCTCAAACCTGATGATCCAGTCTTTAAAGAAATGATGAAGGCAAAACAGAAACTTAACCCACGAATTCGGGGTTTCGATAATTATACAGCTTTTCTCAAACTTGATGATCCGGTCTTTAAAGAAATGATGGAAGCAAAACAGAAACTCAACCCGCGAATTCGGGTTTTTGATAATTATACGGCTTTTCTTAGACCTGACGATCCAATTATGAAAAAATTAGGAGCAAAACAGAAAAAAGGAGTCGGAAAAGCAACAACAGGTGAATATATTCTTCCTTATGGATATGATCTTTATCTCGATATGGTCGAGAAAGCGACAAATATTCCCCAATTCATCAAACTAAAACATGATATTAATTATCTTTCAACAATTGGTGATAAAGAAATCGGTGAATTTATAGCAGAAGAAATTAATCATGATTTTAGAGGTTATTGTAAGAGACATCGAGATTTAGTTGGAACAAAAATCGATCCTGAAACTCTTGACGATAGGGTTATAACAGGAGTTAAAGTTCCATCTGGTTGGGAGAAAACAGTCAAATTTAAAGAAGATGGATTTTCACAAATGGGAAAACAACAGGATGTTATTTCAAAAAGAAAAGCTTTCGGGGGAGGAATTTCAGGATCTAGAAGTAGATTTGGTGCTACATATCTCGACGACGGTCTTCCCAAGGAAGAAAATTTTACTCCGCTTTCCTCCCAAACTTCAATGTTCGGAAAAATCAGAAAAAAACGTGAAACAATTCCTTTTTCTCCTGTTTAAATAGAACTGACATTAAACTAACAAAAATAGAATTTATTTTTTGTTTTTAATATTTTCTTATTTTTCTTATTTTTCTTATTTTTCTTATTTTTCTTATTTTTCTTATTTTTCTTATTTTTCTTATTTTTCTTATTTTTCTTATTTTTCTTATTTTTCTTATTATATTTTTATTTTGTCTAAAAATGGAAGAAATTGAAGGTTATCGTGAAATAATTGGAAGAATAACACAAGTTTTTGATGATTTTATGGTTTGGTTTGCGGGAGATGTGGTGATGAAAAAATACAAGCAAATTTATCCATTTTCTGCGCCCGACCGAAAAAAGCGCTTTAAGCTATTTCAAGACAGTTTAACCATCTATCTCGATAAAGGAAATTGGAATATCACAAAAAGACAAGATATTATCAAAAGAATTGGGACGGAAGCTTCCATTAAAATGTTTAACGCTCTTTTCGATAAATTCACCGCTGATTATATCACTTATGTTGAAAATACTCTTTCTATGGTTTATGATTATTCCAAACCACAACGAGAATTTTGTGATATTATTATTGATTTATTCTATTGTTTTGACCGTAAAGTTTATATGTCTTCCAGTTACATTGATATAATTTCCGATATGGAACAAAGAAAAGCACTTGCTTCATCTTATATTCAAACAATTTTACGTGAATATTTTGACGAACATTTTCCTTTATCTGATTTTAATGAGAGAGAAGAAGCCGAAAGCGAAGAAGAAAATCCAATAGAAGAAGAAGAAGCTGAAAGCGAAGAAGAAAATCCAATAGAAGAAGAAGCTGAAAAAGAAGAAAATGAAAATGAAAATGAAGAAGAAGACATCGATATTGACTTTAATTTTGATGATGAGGAAGATATTCAAGGTAATTCTCTTTCATACATGTCATTAAAAGAAAAAGATGAAGAAAAAATTGAAGAAAAGGATGATGCTGAAAGCGAAGAAGAAGAATACACAGAAAAAGAAGAAGAAGAATACACAGAAAAAGAAGAAGAAGAATACACAGAAAAAGAAGAAGAAGAGGAGCAGGAAAAAGAAGAAGAATACACAGAAAAAGAAGAAGAAGAGGAGCAGGAAAAAGAGGAAGAATACACAGAAAAAGAAGAGGAATACACAGAAAAAGAAGAGGAAGAGGAAGAGGAAAAAATTAATGATAAAACTATAACTTCTCCCCAATATGGTAACACTGAAAAACAGAATCAACTTCTTGATTCAATGGCATCTATACGAGAAATCTTAGAAAAATTAGATAAAAGAACAAATGTCCAGGGAATGGTTATCGACAAAATGATGAAAAAGAGAAGAACAAGAAAACCAAGACCCCCATCAAGAGAAACTGACGATTTTAATGAATAAAAAAAGTTCTCGAAATATGGAAGAAAAAAAGAATTAAACAGTTTATAATATCTTTCATAACCTTAAACTCTATTTTTTTGCGTATAATAATGGCTAGTGTTCCTAAATGTGATATTAATGAGCATCTTCCGCATAATGGAGCAATAACAATATTTGGACCATCTGAATGTGGAAAGACCTACTTTATTCGTTCAATTCTACAAGCAAGAAAAGATGAAATTACGAATGCCTTCGTTGTGGTAGGAGGAGAATCAATAAAAGTTTACAGAAAGATTTTTCCTGGTTTATGTGTAATAGATAATTTTGATGAGATTACGATTAAAAAATTAGAAGCAACAATCATCGAACATACAAAAGGATTAAGAACATATGAAACAAAAACATCCAGAATAAGAAAGGTAGCTAATAGGATATTTTCTGATGAAAAAAATAAAGAAAAATATGTGGTTTCAAGAGCTGGGAAAAAACCTTGTCTTTTGGTTATTTTCGATGATATGATGACACATGAAATAATGACAAAACAACGTTCGATTGTGGTCGATTTAGTTACAAAATATCGTCATCAAAATGTGCTTACAATCATTACTGCTCAATCTGTTAATGCCTCACTTTCTTCTAAAATTATCGAGAGTGCTCATGCTTCCATCGGGTTTTCTTTTGGAAGTCCTGATTCCAACAAAAAATTATTAAACAAAATGGGAACAGATTTTAATATTTCTGTAGCTAAATTCAACGAACTTATTGATACCGATCTTCAAAAATATTCACCTGATCCAAAAACCATTAAAATTCCTTTTATTCGGACATTGTATTCTCACAGTATTTATGACGAAGAAAAAAAAGAAACGATTTCAACCAGAACTTTTTATGGTATTGCACCTGAAGTTAGACCAAAATTAAAACTTTTACATCCCATCCTTCATAAACTATCAAAAAAACATATGGATAAGGATTACATTCAAAAGAGCTGTTTTGCTTCACTTGATAAAACTGCTCATATCGATGTTAAGAAACTACTTAAGCAGAAAGCAGAAAAAGATAAGAGAGGCGAAGGTGATGAAATATTTTATTTAGATCTTTCAAAGAAACAACAATAATCATGGAACGTTATACCCCAGTTGAAAGATACCGAATTAAATACCGTGAAAAATTCATGGAAGGAGGAGACGATATTCCTTTTTACGAAGATTTAACGGTTTTATATAATTCCAAGTATGCTTATGAAGTTATTCCATTAAATAATCTTCCAAAAAATAGGTTCTATAATGCCATTCTTCGTATGGTTATTTTATTAGTAGTAGGTTTTGTCGTAAATACATACATTTTCTCCACAGTATCTTTTCTTGTAAATAGTGTGATCGGCGCTTTTTATCTTATTGGTCTTTATTCAGGAGGAAAATTATTTGCTTCTAAATCATCACATGGAAAAGGAGAACCCCCAAAAAGAGAAGAATTTTTGGATGTTCCCCAAAATGAAAATCTTATTGTAAAGAAAACTCCACAAACATTAGAAGAAGAAATCAAAGAAAGGGAAAAGGGAGAAGAAATCAAAGAAAGGGAAAAGGAAGAAGAAATCAGAGAAAAAGAAGGAGGAAACCTACCAATAAAAAAAGAAGAAACCAAAGAAGAAACCAAAGAAGAAAAGAAAACAAAAGATGATGTTGAACGTCAAATCTTCGAGGCAATGGTAGATGATTTTCTTAAAAATCTAAATACCAAAGATGAAGATGAATACGGAGAAATGCTAACTTCTCTCCAAGATAAAAAAGACATTGATTTTATGAAAAAAGTGCAAAAAATCCATGAAGATTATGGAGGAAAAGATTTTACCGAACTTCCACTTTCAGAGGCCTTTTCAGAGACAATTAACAGAAGATTAAAACGCTTTAGAAATCAAAGATTAGAAAAACATCATAAAATCCCTCACAGCGCTCATAGAGACACATTACTTGAGATGACAGCCCAAAGAAGAGTAATTCCGTAAATTAAAGAAGAATAATTCCGTAAATTAAAGAAGAATAAACTTGTTCTAATAAATCTATTTATTTTCCAGTTGAAAAAGATTTCTATTTTTTGTTTGATTTTGTTTGATTTTGTTTGATTTTGTTTGATTTTGTTTGATTTTGTTTGATTTTGTTTGATTTTTCTTATTTTTCTTATTTTTAGAATTTTGTTCTAGAATTATAAAAACAACAATAAAAATGCCCGATTTAATTACATCTTCGCTTCTTCTTATTATTACTACGGCTCTTATGGCTGTAGCTACTTTTATTACACTCCATTTATTTTCTTATACGGAAAAAAGCCCATTAATCAAGAAGAAAATTAATAAGGCAAACGTAAGAATTGTTCTTACTAATGTTATCATATTTTCTATGATGAGTGCTATTGCTTTTTATTATACTGGTGATCATCTCATGAACCATATCCAAAGTTTGGTTCCCGAAAATACAATTCCAATTATTGCGTCTTCTCCGCCTGGATATTAAACTGTTTCTCTTGGATTTTCTATCAAAAAAAAAATAAATTCTTTTTTGTAAAAACTAAAAGATTTCATAAAAGTAGGTATATTTCATTTGTTTTTATTTTTTCTTGAAATTAATAAAAATAAAATGAGTTAGCTAAAACTATAAGGATTATAGAAATTATCATTTTTTTTTTACTTTTTATTCTCCCAGATTATTTTTAAAATTTTTATTTTTATTTTTTTATTTTTTTTTAAAATAAAAATAAAATCTGAAAATACTAAATTCTAATTCAAGTAGATTTCGTGTAAAAGAAAATTAATGATAGACTATGAAAACATAAATAAAGATTAAATTCTGCCCTTCTTACTAAAAACTACACAAAATTAACACGTTTTTGGAAAGTTTTGCGCGTCCATATCTCTTGGATGTTGTTTTTATTGATTTTGGAAAGCTTATTTGCAAACGGGCTACGCCCGCTTGTAAAAGCTATAATGGATCAATAAAAACAACATTAGATAAATATTGTTTAAATTAATCTCTTGTCAAAGTTTAGCTGGTTTTTAAGAAATTGATTTAAAAAAGAAAAAAGCAGAATAGATGAAATGTAGGTATTTATAGATTTTAGGATTATTTTACTTTTTTAATCTTTTCAGAATATTTTGAAATTTATTTTTATTTTTATTTTTGAAATTTTTAGAATGGATGGAATAAGAATTTGAGAATATAAAAAATTAAAATATAAGTAGATTTTGTGTAAGTAAAAATCTTATTTAGAATTTTATTTAATCTTCAATTCCTGCACCTTTTTCTTCCATCTTTGTTGGTTTTTCTTCTTCTTCTTCTTCATCACCCTTAAAGGTAATATCCTTGACACCCTTATCAAGAAGAAACAGGTCTTCGAGTTCTCTTTTTGGATCCATGACAATAACAGGTTTTGCTTCAGTAAATTCACGGCCTTCCAATAAAGCCTTTTTCTTTCTGAGTTCATATTCTTTAGACTCCTTTGTTTTTGAGGAAGCGCCTCGATAAACATTAAGAACTTTTTCGTTAAATGATTTCTTGATGTTTGCCTTTTGCTTTTCTCTTCCTGCCAAAATAAGATTGTAAGTTTGTGTTGGATCATCAATAATAGTTGAACTTTCAATTCCTTCAACTTCTCCATAAAGTTCAGGTCTCATTGTAAAGGGGGTATATTTTCCCATTTCTGTCCGCGTAATAAGTTGATGATGAGGATCAGATGCCATATGTTGTTCAATTTCTTCCTTAATTTTTTTCTCAACATCTTCAATCGGATTTCCTTTTTTGTCCTTGAGAGGATAAACACCTCTTACCTTAACAAGATGTTCAAATTTGAGAAGAGGAGCCCTTTTCTTCCAATCTTCGATAATTGTTGCTTCCCACTTTTCAAGGAAAAGAAGATATTTTTCGAGAAATTGTTCATAACCAACCTGAAAGTCCTTGCAAAGAACATATTTGATAAAACTCATCATTCTGATAATTTCATTCTTTCTAAGTTCGTTGTCGGGAAGAGAAATACAAGTAACAAGAACAAGATCTTGTTGTTCTGGAGTTGTCGTGTCTGCGTAAGCCAAATCGATTGCTTTTGGATTGAAACCTTTAGCGGGTTCTTCCCCAAGAAGTTTAGTCTCAAAATTTTTAATTCTGCGATCTGCTTCAGAAAGTTCAATGAATTCCTTTTCCATGTCCATGCTCTCTCCAATTTCATTAAAGAGGTGCTTAAGATAAACCTCAAATTCTTCCTTTTTGATGGGATCAAGGTTAGCAACTTCCATATTTAGCTTCTTTTTTGCTACAATAAGGATTTCTCTTTCATGTTCCATACCTTTTGTTCTATTGCGGAAATCTTCCTCCCTCTTCAGAAGATCTTCTTCCTTTTCCTCGTATTCTCTCTTATACATCCCAGACTTAGCTGTAAATTGTCTTTCAAGGGTTTCATTTTTACGCCTGTAAGTTTTGTTGAGTTCCTCATAAGATTGCTTTTGACTTTTTTTCATAGCCTTAATTTCTTCCTGTAATTCCCTGATAATTTCCTTATCTGAAATTTCTTGTGTTGTTGTTGTTTCTTCCATTTTTCTTTGGTCTTTCCTTTTAATTTTCTTCTTGTTTTTTTCTTCTTTGGTCTTTTTCTTTGGTTTTTTCTCTTAAAACAAATAGTTTATTTATTAGCTTTCTTTTCTCTTTAAATCTTTCTTAATTTCTTTTTAATTCTAGATTATTCGACTGTTTATTATTTACTTCATGTGAAATTAACAGCAAAAATAATACAAATAAAATTGAATTATTTCTACATACGATTTATATTAAATTGGGTGAAAGGTAAAACTAATAAGAAGCAAATTTGTGTGAAAATCAAACAAAACATGTCAATTACAGCTAAAATTTTAGTGGGGGTAATAAAATTTAATACCCTTGATGATCTATATTTATGGGAGCATTAAGAAGAAATAAAAGAATTAAGAATATAAAAATCTAACAAAAATACCTAAATTACCCGCTTCATTATTGAAATTTAATTGTTGGGGTAATCAAATTGAAAAAATAGAAAAATTATCCGAAGGATTATTGGAATTTTGGTGTGATGGTAATCAAATTTTAAGAATAGAAAATATACCAAAATCGTTGAAAATTTTCAACGGAACAAAAATGCAGTCTATCATCTATAATTAAACCCTATCACAATAAAAATAACAAAAGAATTTAGAACAAGGAAAAATCAAGAGAAATTAACGACAAAAAAATATAAATAAAAATTGAATTTAAATTATTTTTTTACGTGTATTTATAATAATTTTTCTTAACCACAAGAAATGGCTTACATTAACATATCTGATTTGCATGAGCGTATCAATGAATACTGCAAAATTCACTCCAAATGGTCGTCAGAAAAACAAGATATTGTTTCAAGATTTTACACAAATTGTCTTCAAATAGTGTTCAGATTATGTGGAAAATTTATCAATGTAAAAATTCGGGATGTTCAGTTTAATAGTGAACGCGGATCCTTGATTATTGATGGAGAAACCACTGTTTTTCAAATCAAATTTCACAAATTTTCCGAATTTGAGGATATTTGGAGGAGTGCCAGCGGAATGTCTCATCTTTTGAAATGTTTCTCATATTATGCTTCTCTTAACTTCAAAAAAGAATTAGAGAAACATAAAACACGATATGAAAGCGATATGGAACATTTTGTTAACAGCACTTTACGAAGGGAAAGAAGAGCTCCGATATACGAGAAAAAACTAAAACCAATTCTTCGACACCCAAAATCATTTATCACGAGAAATGACGATATTTTATTAGATAAATCTGATTCACCTAGAAGTTATGACAGAAGTCATGAAAGAAGTCATGAAAGAAGTTATGAAAGAAGAAAATAACAGAAGAAAAAAATAAAATAAAAAACAATAAAATAAATATTATGTTTAATTTTTTCTTTGATTTTCTTTGATTTTCTTTGATTTTCTTTGATTTTCTTTGATTTTCTTTGATTTTCTTTGATTTTCTTTGATTTTCTTTGATTTTCTTTGATTTTCTTTGATTATTTTTTGAAATAAATAGGGTTATTTACCTCCTAAACTAGTTCCGAGGCCTTTTTGGAGTTGAGCCATAATTTCATGAACATTTTTACATGCAAATTGTTTTGCAATATCTGATCGTGATTTTCCTTTAAAGAGTTTGTCGCCAATCTTGCGTAAATCTTTTTCACGATAACTCCCGCCCTCAATTTTACCTTGTAAATTATCAACTACACTTTTCATAATCGATCCTTGTGATACCGCTCCTCCTCCCATAATATCATCACTAATACCAAAGGTTTCAAGTTCTTCTACCTTTTTCTTTGATTGGTCAATTGCGGTTCCAATAATGTCAGAAAAAACACTCGATGATTTGCTTTCTTCTTTTCCCATAAGAAGTTCAACGATTTTAGCTTGCGCAAATTTGAAAACCTCATTTCGATGTTCTTCATGAAGTTTTAAGTTTTTCTCACAAATTTTATAGATAATACGATAACACGTAAAAATATAACGAAGTTTCTTTTTTCCTTCTTCATTAATTTCTTTGGTCATTCCATTTGTTTCTCTCTTGTAAATATCACCAAAATCGATTGAAAGTTGAGGAATAAGAGGAATTGTATCACCCTTTTTAATAATTGCCTTAATTCCCCCGATAAAATTCTCGAAGGTATCAACACTAGGAATATAGCGCTTTTTAAATATTTTTTTTGCACCACTTTCCTTACCAATACCATCGATTGCTTCTTCTTGTTCTTTAAAACCTTCATCCACAAACTTTTTTAGAAGAATTTCACGGGTTTCCGTTGTTTCACATTTTTCCAGCTCCAAAATGTGTTCTTTTTCCATTTTGTCTTCAAATTCAGCTTTTTGCATGTATTTCAGAATTTCTTTTTTTCTTTCGGTATCTTCTCTCTCGATCACAATATCCACAATATCTTTTTTGAGATCATCGTAAGAACTAACAGGTTTATATAGCAACATAATAACAGCCGAAATTTTCGGAATGCTAAAATTTCGGAAATCTTCAATTCCCGCCATACTTAGCTTCTCTTCCTCCATGTTGATTTTTATTAAAGTTTTCTCGAATTTTTTGAGTGGAATAACAAAAGAATAAATCTTTCCATATTCTTTTCTTACAAATTCATGAATATTAGTCAGCATCTTAAATAAAACAGCAAAATTGTTGTTAATTTCCTTACGAATTGGAGTATTTAAAATTTCGGCGGATACCTCTTCCTTTACCTTCTTCATATCATTCTCAGATAAAGGCGCTATTTGTCCTTTTTCTTTTTCTTTTTCTTCCTCTTTGGGTATTTCTTCCTTAACCTCTTCAAACTTCTTTTCAGCTTTCTTTTTAGCTTTTTCAAATTTCTTTTCAGGTTTCTTTTTCCTTTCTCCCTCCTTCTTTCCTTTCCTTTTGGTTTCCATCATAAAATTAATAAAAAATTAATAAAAAATTAATAAAAAATTAATAAAAAATTAATAAAAAATTAATAAAAAAATAATAAAAAAATATAAAAATAAATTATTAGAATTTTTGCGTTGTTAGATTTTATGGTTGTTTTTATTTAATTCCTTTTTTCTTCGTTTTCTTCTCCTTTTCCTTGGTTTCCTTCTTCTTTTCTGTTTTTTTCTGTTTGCTAAATGATAAGGAGTTTATACGTTTAATTGCATATTCAATGGCTTCTTCGATAATTCTTTGATTGATAGAACCGATTCTGATTTGTAAATCATCTTCACCGTAATAAATAGGGGCATAGCCGATAAATATTCCTTTTTGTTGAATTAGAACATTTGGAACAATTAATCCGCCGAGGGTTGCATCTTCGTCCTTAACAATAATTTTCATATCATCTGTAGAAATCATTTGTTTTTCAATAGTTGGTTCATTTTCTAGTTTGATTTTAGTGCGGAAAGAACTTAATTTTTCCTTTAAGACTGTAAAAATCTCGCCCATAATATCATCAACAGGTTTAGCCGAATATGTAGAAAAAGACATAAAACAATCGTAAAGATCGACACCGCGATATTGTTTATCGATTTTTGTTGGTTTATAGTTGATATGTTTTACTTGTGAGAATTTAGCATGTTCTTTACCTATCCCCGATACAATACCACCTTCGAACGTGAGACTATCACCAGGATTTAACCCATAAAATACAAAATCGTCCGTAACGGGGTCTTCTATTGTTTTTCCATCATAAGTCCATTGAAATTGAGAGGTTGATATAAGCTTAAATTCTGATGATACATTCTTATCAACAAATTTAAATCGGAATTTTGTCAGGTCTTTTCCTTTAATTTTCTCTGTTATTACTGGAACTAAATCGATTTCTTTCGTAAAATCTTCGATAATTGTAGTGATTTTGTGTATTTTGATTTTATCTACCTTTAAACAAAAACCTTCGATACAATCATAAAGAACACGGCGAACAGCGTTTGCTTCACCGATAAACACATTTTTAAGGTTAAATTCAATGTGATATTTTTCCTGTTTGAGGACTTCAATAATAATTCCATCCATTTTAAATAATAACAACGTTCTATTAAAAATAAGGAAATTAACTAGGTTTATTATTTGATTAAAAACAAATTTAAGTTTCATTTTTTTCTGGAGAGCAATGGATAAAACAAGCAGATTATACCATTGGAAGGGGATCGAGAGTTTTGATTTCTTTAAGAGGCGAGAAGCAACTTCTTCTTATGAATTGATTGATATTGAGGATCTGGTAAAAGATAAACTTCCGATGCCGAACATCTCGAATATTCCTGTTCTTGTTCCAAATAACCCCCGCAAAACTAGAGAGGTTGGAGTTAGAAAAATCTGCATTACCCTCTTTAAGCGATTTTCAGAGTCGGAAGTCTATGGCAATAGCAGTGATGATAAAGGAGAGCTTGATTATCAAGAAAAAAAGCCTAAAGAAGAAGGTGAAGATTTAAAGAAGTTTCTTGAGAGAGAAGATCAAAAAAAAGAAAATTTTGGCGGAGTTGTGGGAGGACAAAAAAAGATGTTTATTACCTCAGATGGAGCAGGAGAAGAGGTTGATAAATCTGATGTTGTAATTAATCCGATAGATATTGGTAGTTTATTGATGAAAAAACCAAAAAAGAAATTAGGCGGAGGATTAATGATGTGATAGAATTAAAGAAACAACACAAATACAATTAACAAATCTATTTTTTATATATTTCAAGTCTGAATTATTTTGAGAAAAAATAAGAGAAAAATAAGAGAAAATGAGCGGACGAGCAGGAGGGCTTGAAAAAATTTCGAAACATTTCTGCAATACTTTAAAATCTTTTTTCATTCAAATCTCTAAGATTTTTAGTGTAGATGAAACCAAAAGAGATTTCATTAGCACCCTAGGTGATTATATTGATGGAATTAATTTGTTAATAGAACGTAATAAACAAGGTGTTATTGTGGTTAAGTTTAACAAACATTTCTTTGCTTCATATTCTGAACAAATCACAAAAAAAGATGAAAAATTCTTTTTGGGTGCTAATGAGACTGAAATTGACTGTGATGATGAAGATAAGACTGATATTATCGAGCAAATAAGAGAAATAAGAAAGATTTACGGAGAAGCCGACAAAAAAACAAAGGATGTGGTATGGTATTACATTGCCGAATTGAACAAAATAGGCAAAATGTATAATACAATACTTAATTATGAACCGAAAAAAAGATAAATTTCCAGGGGAGAGGGAGGGGGATAAAAAAATAAAACAAAAAAAAATTATTTTTTGTTTTTTCTTACTTTCTAGAAATTTACCATTCATAGAAACTTACTTTCTCTTTCGAAACGTCTTGGGTCTTGGCTTAGGTCTTACCTCGGGTCCTTCGTCGTCCTCTTCGAGCAGAGATGAAGCGAATTGTGCAATATGTATCCAACGAGCGTCTTGGTCTTGGTACTTCTTGACAAAGTCTACCAATTTAGCCTTGCAGGATTTGATCTCCATATTCTCCTTGCGGGACATCACGGTCTCCCCAAACATGACACGTAAAACTCCCCTAAAACTTTTCTTGTCACAAATCTCCAAAAGTTCGGTATCCAACGCAACCGTTGAATGTGTATCAGGAACATCCGTTGTCTTACTAATCAGTATGTCGAGTTCTCTTCTGAAGGTAGATTCTATATCTCCATGGATGTCTGTAACCATCGAAGATAATGTACCATTAGCAAACATTGGAGATGCCATGATAACAAAGCTCGAGAAACGCAAAATTGCATTCCTGTCATATGCTTTGTCGATCAAATGTCGAAGACAAAGAGCAAGCGCTCCCACAAGAACTTTCGACTTGTTTTCCAAAGTATCTACATCGAATATTGTTTCCACCAACGAACTCTTACCTCCCTTCGGATTGACCATTTTCGCAATCTTTTCATAAGCTGTTCGTACAACTCTTTCCTTTTCAGAATAGACACAAATTGAAGAACAAAATTCGGATCTTCCGACAGGTCTGTACAAAAGGCTTGCATTCAGAAGGGGCGTCAATATTAGATACCCTGATTTGTCCGCAATTGTTCTGAACTCAGCGTTAGATCCAGCTTCAACATTCTCCAAGGGAGATATGCCTTGGCTATCTGTTCCACCTGAAATATATGAGAAACTACTGATGGATATGAAACTTTGAACCATGAGATGTGAGATTGAGCCTTCCCACAAATCAGATTCGCTTTTCAAGAACGGAAGATCAGTAATTCCACTTTTAAATCCTGTTGGATATTCGTGAAGAACAAACTCACCTTTGCCACGCGAGACATCGTTCTCCTTCTCGCTCATCACAAACGAACCAGTTTGAACCGTGAGACTTTCATCAGCAGAATTTGTTGTCTCTGATATTTCAAACAATCTCTTGGAATAGAGAATAGCGCTGATAACGGGATCAGCAGATACGTTGAAACAATCTTTATCAAAGAATTGACCAAGAAATCCACATATCAAACCGATATTAAGAACCCTGTCCTTTCCATAACAATCTTCAAGATTTTCGATAGAAACTCCGTAAAACACCGCCATGTCGCCAGCCCATTTGCGTGCATTTGCAGAATTTGCTTCACGAAATTCGACGAAATAATTTCGTTCCTCAATCTTGAGGGCTTCGGTCAAAATCCTGAAAAGAATGACATCAAAACTATCGTAAGACTTGATGGTAGTTTGGATCTCCTTTCCATTCGGCAACTTTGTCTTTTCGCCCTTGATTTTATACTTCCCAAAAATCATTCCTGTTCTGATATCTGGGATGAAAATCACCCTATCATCATTCGAGAAACGGATGAAAGAAATAACCGTTCCTGCAAGCACGGGGGCACAAGTGATAGTTTCACTAATCTTTTCATCTCCCAACTTAGAGGCTTTCGGCTCGTTGATGTCAACTTTTACCATATCCGATATTTTTGGAGAAAACTTAGAATTACTGATCAATGTTTTGAAGAAATCAGAATGCTTAGTCAGATATACATCGGGGATGTCATTGACGATTGGAATATCCTTCAACAAACAATCACCCGTGAATGTCTTTGTGTTCTCAGAATATCTATTGAGCGGAAAGTTGAACTGAACGATGGGGGAACTAATATTTGGCAGAAGCACAAATTTTGTTGCCCCATCGAGATTTCTACCCATTTTGTAGATGAAAGCACTCAATTTCTTTTCATTCGCAATGATCGGTCGTAGAACAACCGTTGTTGAAAACACCCGTGTCCTCTTTCTTTTCTCACCTTTTACACGTGGTTTAGGGGCACTGTTGAAAACCTTGTTGAAGGCTTCAAAAAGATCGCCAATTCCCATCGCTCCAAGAATTTGATTCAAACAAATTGAAAAATCTTTTCGCTTTAATTCTTCGAGAGTGTCTCCTGAAGCACGCATTTTGCTCTTATTTGCCTCTAATCTTTCCAGTCTATTTGGCAAGATAAAGCGCTGATAGTATTTCATCAGCAGAATGACTGTTTCTTCGACACTGTCATTTTGGGGGGAACAGAGAAGCGTGATAAGAAAGAAAACAATATTAGCAAAACGATTGGAATGTTCATCTGATGTTTTCGGAGTTTCATCTTCCATTTGCTCATGAAACTCCATAATATCACCACGCGAGGGAACTTTATATCCTTTGATAAAAGCGTCAATTCCTTCCTGATGTCTGGGAAATTTGAAAAGTTTCTCTGGAATTGTTTCCATACCAGCAGAAACGGCACTAATCGAGAACCCAGAACCAGAATCAGCAACAATCTCATCTTCACCCAAATCTTCATCATAATTGATTATACCCAAGTAGTCAGGTTCTCCATTCCAGGGCAACTCCATTAGATCAGCCCATCTGACACCCTTTGAAATGATACACATGAATGCTTTGAGTGCACTGCGACCTCTCACAATTGATGATTCCATTTTTGGTGATGAACAAGATTTTCAGACAAATGATGTGAAATAAAGAAAAGTGCGAGTATTGCAGACAAATGATGTGAAATAAAGAAAAGTGCGAGTATTGTAGACAAATGATGTGAAATAAAAAAAGCTTGTTTGGAACAATTTTTTTAGAACGTTATTAATTTATTTATAATCCACTTAAAATTTTCAATTTTTTTTAATAAAGACTACTTAAAAACAATGAATGAATTCGAAGTTGTTGATGGTTCTTCCTATTTGAACGATTGGGAAAATCTTTCCCGATCTAGTATTTATGAGCTTATCAATTCAATTTTTGTTTCCGCTTTCAAGAAAGAAGGCAATAGAAACGGAGCAATTCGAGCTTTATCTTATATGATTAAAAGTATTTATACCGAAAAAATTTATTTAAATTATTGTGAAGATTTTATATTATCGTCTCAATCTCGAGGAAAATTGAAAATTTATGACAAAAAAAAGGAAGATGATAGCACTATTTTGGCAGATGAGGAAGGAATAGGAAAAAAATTATCTGAAGTCAATTATCCCAAGTTTTCACTTGATGATAAACAACTCCATGATATCATTTCCCCCTTTGAATTTTCAGGAGAAAGAAAATGGGAATTTCCATTTAAGTCTCATATTTATGACCAAAATACAGAGACAAATATTATCTATTTAGATGATGTCATTATTTTTACCATGATATTGAAAAACATAGGGAGAAGATATGGAAACCTTAAACCGAAACTTTTCATGAAATTATTCAATGAGAAACAAGAAAAAATAAGGATTATTCATAAAATTATTAAACCCGTTCAACCCTTCCCTAATTTTCAGTTTGTTTATTACGATCTTGCCAGCATTTATGAAAACGAAAAATACAAATCTCTTATCGATCCAAATCTATTTCAAAAACATATAGGAAATACAGGATTAATGGCAAAATTTTCGATGTTTAATGTTGATGGTTGTATTGGTATGTGTAAGCTTTATTTAGCATCACTTTCTGACATTAAATACCCTCTCAAAGAAATACAGGAGATGATAGACAAAAACCAAAAATACAAATTAATTGCAACTACTCTCCAAAACGCCGAAAATGAAAAACAAAAATCTATAATAAAAATGGGACAACAAAATCTTGCTCTTTCTCTGATTTCTAAAGGAAAAATCTCAGCAAATATTTATCGAAGATTTAAACAATTTTTGACCATATATTATCCTTTTGAACATATCACAAAAGGAGATAAAGAAAAAGCCAAGAAAAGACTGGGAGAAGTAATGGATGTAAGAAAAAATCATAAAAAAACTCCTCTTGAAGAATGGTATCCTTCTTTCGTTCAAATTCCGCGCGTTATGTTTAAAGCTCCTAGATTTGATGAATTAATTGATAGAATTTATCATAATGAAGAAATCGACCGAGAACTTTTAAAGATGGAAACTACCGAATATATGACTGTTGAACCATCAGGAAAAATTTATACTTATAATACCTCTACAAAAAACATGGTTTATGGAACTTATGATGAAGAAGTCGATAAAAACATAACTTTTTTAATACAATATGATGAAAAGGCAAAAGCCGTCCAAGATTTAAAAGAATGGACAATTCACGAGATTTACAAAGGAATTACATTCATCAAAAGCAAAATGCGGGACAAACAACTGGTTTCAGGATACATTACAATCAATATTTTTACAGTGTTGGTGGGATATATCATTTATAACCATATTGCTCTCATGGTTAAGAAGGAAAAAATCGAGAAAAAAATAGGAGAATTTTCTGAAATGTTTAAGTTTATTGCTAATTATGAAAACGAAGGAAATTTTGCATCACTTTTCTCAGAAAAAAATATGGAAAAAACTACCAAAGGGAGAGAAAACGAAAAATTCGGAGAAAAAAATAAAGAAGAATCTAGATACCTTGGAATTGAGTTTGAGAGGTATTGTGATTTTTTTTCAAAGTTTAACTCCCTGATTTATAAGAAAATGGTTAAAGATGACAATGGAAAAATTTCCATAGATCTCAAGTTTTATATGGCAACATTTCTTTTCCGTTTTATCAAAAAAATTGGTGAAATTTCTTATATCTCTTCTGTCCCATTACCTGAACTTTACAAATTTAAGGAAAAGAAAAAGAAAAGAGACAAATTTCCGTCATATGAAGATCTAAAAATCCTACCAATAACAAAAATAGAAGAAATTCTAGGAAATTATGAACCTTCCCCTGAAATTAGTGTAATTTGGTTCAAACTTTTTGCTGAAAAAACTCATAAAGCATTTCTTTCACCATTTCTCGATAAAAAATTTGCTCATTCCAAAATGATCAGAAAACCAAAATGGAATGAAATTAAGAAAAAAACAAAAGAAAAAAAAGAAGAAGATATTTTTGAAAAGAAGGTTGAAGATTATTCATACCTTTGTCTCGATGGTTCTCCCCATATGATTAATCAAGGTATTTGCTTAAATTGCGGGTTTAATTATGATACAATCTTAAAACCAGATGGAAAATACTTAATTTTATTGAAAAATTCACCTTCGATTGATTTGTTAGGAAGGGTGAAACTCATGGGAAATGAAGATGTGAAGGAAAAAGAAATTGATTATTGTGGGAGACAGAAAAAATTTGACAATTTTATGGTGAAGGAAACTCCAGAAAAGGTAATAGAAAAGTTCCTTAAAATAATGGGAAATGACACATTCATCTCTCGATTTAAAAAAATTGTTGAAGGTGGCAATCTTGTTGAATTCTTCACAAATTATGGTTTTAAATTTACAATTCTTCGTGAATTATACCCCAAATCAAAAAATAAAAAAGGACTATTTATTATCGGTGGAACTAAGAAAGAAGTGGTTGAGAACAGGAAAAAACAAAAAATTTTACCACAAAAAAAAGGTGAGGAAATGGGAGAAAAAACAGGAAAAAAAGGAGAACCTTTGAAAAAAGAGAAAAAAGAAATAGAAAAAGAAGACGAAACTATGCGAAAATTCTACCACGATAATATTTGGGTATTAAGAAGAATATTACAGCAAATTATTTTATGTTTCACTATTTTTGAAAACACGAAATATAGTGTTGAATTGGATGGAAATAGCTTTCAGAAAATCTTCGAAGAATTTGTTGCCAAAAAAGAAAAAATAAAAACAGTATGGAAAAAACACAAGAAAAGGTTTATTGAATTATTTAAGCTTAAAATTGATTTGGGAGTGAAAGAAAAGGAAAAATACCATAATTATCGTAATAAATATTTAGCAACATTCTTCCATCTGTTAAATGGTATAGGTATGGATGAACCTGCGACAAAAACATTAATCATGAAATTATTATTTGAAGGTTATATTTCATTTGCTCTCGTTGATGATTTATCGGTAGAAAAAGCAGAATGGATCAGAATGATTGAAGAAATGAAACAATACCACCGTAATATACTTGTTATGAAATTAGGAATGGAAGAAAAAAAGGAGCATGGATTTGGAGCCGAAGAATTTGATTTGTCAGAACAACAACGCTACATTAATGACCTTATGGGTTATTCTGATGAAAGAGAAAAAAATGAAGATGGAGAACAAGAAGATGATCGACCTACTTTATCAGATGGTTATCAATTTGATTACGATGGCAGCAATGATGATTACGAAAAAGATGGTGCAATGGGAGATAGAACCCAAAGTGATGATGATTAACTTTCACGTGCAAAATTTATGAAAATAAAAATAAAAATAAAAATAAAAATAAAAATAAAAATAAAAATAAAAATAAAAATAAAAATAAAAG
>Ga0233448_1000998_pt1 | contig 26276 bp, 26 predicted proteins | sample SI_124_October20_2_FD_183015 | JGI IMG/M metagenome (GOLD analysis project Ga0233448, IMG submission 183015) | Seawater microbial communities from Saanich Inlet, British Columbia, Canada - SI_124_October2016_150_MG | ecosystem: Environmental > Aquatic > Marine > Inlet | place: Canada: British... | reverse complement strand
TGAAGTTTGTTGTCGACCAATTGTAATTAATCAAGTAAGTAATGATGGTTTTGTAGAAAGCTTTTCACATCTTGCTATTGAAGGAAACAGCTAGAATTTTATCTAGCTGTATTAATACCTGGATTTTGAGGTGTACCTACATAATCACTTACTGTATTAAAATTATATTTAATAGTTGCAAGTATTACTCCAGCTACTAACATTCCTATAACAATTAATTTAATTAATTTTCTTTTTTCTGGTGATTCATTATCATTATAATCATCTATTTGATTTAAACTAGGTTCTGTACTCATATTAATCCTTATTATTATATTTATAATTATTTTATATGAATATAATTAATTTGGTATTAAATATTGAAATTAAAATTTAATATTTTTCTTTTGTATTTAAAACCTTATAATCACTTGATCATAAACACTTGGTATACTATAAACATCTTCGATTAAGACCCATCCATTTTTGCAACTTGTCTGTGATGTAACTTCACCATAACCTATTAAAGTACTGTTATGATATACACTTGCTCTTTGTCCTCCATATAAACCATCACAAGTACCACCATTAACAGCTAATGCATATTTAGAATATTTACCTTTTTCTGGCTTAATTTCCTTTAGTACTTTAGTGACTGTAAATGGATTTGATAGTTTATTTCTAGCTATGATAAATATATCATTTAAGTTATTTTGTAATACATCGTTGTATAAATATTTTGGAGCGTATACTCTTCCCCAACCGTAAAAGTATTCTACATCTTCTCTGTGAGAATAGCTAGACTGATCCTCAAATACCTCAATAGAACCATCTGGTTTAGTTAGTTTAGCCTTGATATGTGAATATACAGTCACATCATAATAAGAATCTGTATATCTTGTTTTTCCTTTATATTCATATGGTCTTGCAGGAATAAATTCTACTGCATATCCTAAGTCCACTAGTCTTAATTCTAATTTTATATTTGAAGATACTGTCTGATTTGATGTATTAAAGATAGAATAATAATATTCATTAAAAGATATATGATTAATAAAGTTATCATTATTTATTAGTGCAAATTGTGAAGTTGATGCACCTATATTACTTAGCTCTAAATTTGGTTTCTTTTTGTATTCTATATCTTTATTTTCTATATATTCTTGAGTATCAAATTTTTTAAAATCTATTTTTGTAGCACAACCTGAAAATATAAATATCATCAATATGAATAATAAATTTTTATACATAATATATCCTTTTTTATTTATGTTTCATTGTATCACAACTTGACTTAAGATATAAAATATGATATATTATGGTAAATAATTAGATTATTTATATAAATAGGGAATTAATAATGCTAAAAAAAATATTAAGTGAAGTGATTTCTTTGATTTTATATTTGGGAATTGGTGGAATTGTTGGATATGGTATTGCATATGGAATTAAAGAATATAAAAGAGAGTATGAGATGAAACAAATTGTAAAAAGCTTGCTTGAAGATGCACGAGAAATTAATAAAAAAAAACAAAAGCATTTAGATACAAGACTATTAAAAGCAGAAAAATATGCTATTGATCCAGAGTTTAGTTATAATAATATGATTAAATTGGAGCAAAAATGACTATATTAGAAGAGTTTGATAATAAATATAAAAAAGACAGGTCTGGGCTTATATCTGAACACTATAATAAAATTATATCAAAAGAGCTACATGAGCAAATGAATAGTGAATTACTAAATAAAGTGTCACTAACAAATGTAAAAGAGATTATAAAATTTGACTTTAAAACAAATGTAAATATTACTGGTGATAGAATAATTACAATTAGGTATATAGATGTAGACTCACAAATACAAAATCTTTTTATGGTATTAAATACTGAAGATTGGAATAGTATTAGGAATGATCAAGAAAACTATATAGAGATTACTGATAAAAGATTACTAATATCAGATAATACATTTGAGCTAATAAAATTAAGAGATATGTTTTTTAAGTTTTTAGATATTTTTCACAGAGGGTATACAAAAATTGAAGACAAATAAAGAGATGAATGATAAAGAATCAAAACATGATAGATTTAAAAGAGTAGCTACAAAAAGGGTGAATGATATATTATCCAAGATTGATACACTATCAAATCTATCAAATAAAAGTGCCTATAACTATACAGAGGATGATATATCTAAAATGTATAGAGCAATAGAGCTAAAGCTAAAAGAATCAAAACTTAGTTTTAAAATACAGAAGAAAAAGAACTTTAAATTATAAGGAATACCAGTGATAAAAGATGCAACTAATTTACCAGTAAGCAAACTACTAGGTACAGACAATAATAATCAGGAATTGATATATAAAATACCTCCATATCAAAGAGAATATTCATGGAAAAAAGAAGATTGGGAGAATTTATTTAATGATATTAATGAAAATGATGAAGGTTATTTTTTAGGGTCTATGATATGTATATCTCAAGATGGATATATGGATTTAATAGATGGTCAACAAAGAGTTACTACTATATCTATATTGTTAAATTCAATATATACATTAATAAAAAATAAGGTTGATAGTTGTGCTATTGATATTAAAATAAGAAAATACAGAAAAGTATATGATGATTTAGAAGATAAACTTATATTAGATGATGAGTACACACAAAGTAGATTAACTCTATCCATTCAAAATAATAACAATAATGATTATAAGTATTTACTCTTTATTAATGGATTCCATGAGTTGCTACAAAAACCAAATAGGTTTCGTATGAGAAAAATATCTAAAGCATATGAATATTTTCAAGATAGATTAAAAGAAGTTGATGAAAATGGTGCTCTATTGTTCGATACTAATAAACTTTTAGATTTTTATAACAAGGTAATTAAATCTATGGTTGTTAAAATAGAAGTAAATGATATATCATCTGCTTTTACATTATTTGAAAGTATTAACAATAGAGGGATACCATTAACTCCAATTGATTTAATAAAAAATTCTATCATAGGACAAATGGAGCAAATAGATAAAGACCCAGAAAGTACAAATAAATCATGGCAAACAATTATTAATAATATTGAATCATATGATGCACAAGTAAGATTTTTACGGCATTATTATCATGCCTTTATGCATCAGGATAAAGTAAAATTAAATTCATATGCTAAAGCTACAAAATCTAATATTATTAAAATATATTCTGAGCATATTTTAAAAGATGTTGAATTTATTTTTAATGATTTAATTAATAAGTCAAATGTATATTCTGTACTTGTACATCCTGAAGATATAGTGGATGAAAAATATTTACCTTATAAAGATATGTTAGTAGATTTAAAAGTATTGAAAATTGCACCAGCATATTCACTATTGTTGTATTTATTTGAATGTAAAATTGATAGTGATCTTATTGATATATTAAATGTACTAGAAAAATGGTATATAAGACGACATATGACAGATTTTCCTGGTACTAGTAAATTAGATCAGATATTTTTAGATTTAATTAATCTAATAGCTTCTTTGGATGATAAAAAAATTACACTAGATATTGTGATAGAATATTTATATGATAAAAAAAGATATATAAATGATGACGACTTTAAAGAATTTCTACTTACTAAGGATATATATGATGTTAATCCAAGTACAACTAGATACATGCTAATAAAACTTGAAAAGTCAAAAAGAACAAAAGAAGATAGGGTTGATTTTTGGGAGCTTACAGACAAGAAAAAAGCCATATGGTCAGTAGAACATATATTGCCACAAAATCCAGCAAAGGATTCTAAGTGGGATGATAACTTTTCAATAGAAGAACATAGGCAATATATTCATAAATTAGGTAATCTAACAGTAACAGCATATAATTCTAATCTATCAAATAAGTCATTTGAAGATAAGTGTATAAAAGGGGAATATAATCTCAAAAGTGGCAAAATACAACTTAATGAATTTTTATTAAATGTGAGTAGATGGACTAGTGCTAATATAGAAGCTAGAGGAAATTTATTAGCTGAAGAAATAGTAAATATAAATAAAAAGGAGTCAAAAAATGTTTAAATTAATAATAGTAGTAATAATTGGATTAGCAATATGGGGTGGTATTTCTGGTGCATTTAATATATCAGATAATGATGGAAGCGTATCTGTAGATATAGATAAATCTAAAGTACTAGAATCAGTAGAAAATGGTGCTGCAAAAGCAAAAAGAGTATTAGAAAATATAGATAAGCTTAGTGAGGAGAAATAATATGCCCAAAGAAGTAGAAATGTTTAAATTTTTAGAAGAGTGCTATTATGAATATAAAGATGGAAGATTAGATCAAGATAAATATGATCAATTAGAATTAATAGCACCAGATTGGGTTGCTCATGTAGAGTCTGAATTAGCAAAATCTCAAGATATAAATGATATGAAAGTTGGTGGAAAAAAGCGTTATGAGATTTATGAAATGCTGCATAATGAACCAGCCGCCATCTTGTTGGCCATAGATAATATATGGATTAGAGATGATATTAATGATAATACAAAAGCTTTATTAGAAGAGATGGAATCTATGGTAATTAATCTCCAGAAATTATTTCAAACATATGAACATGCTCTAAAACTAGATCAGTTTGAGTTTAAGCCACCAATTATACCAATACGAGAAAGAATGTCTATCATTAGTCAAAAACCATTATTTGCAGAAGTATTAGAAATATTTGAAGCTATTAATAAATTAAATCAACAGCCTGAATTAGATAATAGTGCTATTATTGAAATATGGTTTCAAAATGCAAATGCACAAGATAGATTAGAGATAATTGATGCATATTATAAAGAAAATGCAATTACGGATTTGGGGATATGAAAAATAAAAATTCACACTATCTAATTCATCTACCACATTGTGGTACTAAAATACCAGCTAAATATTTAGATGATTATTTATTATCAAAAGATGAACTAAATTATAATATCTTTCAATATGCAGATCTTTATACAGATGAACTATTTACTTCACTTTATGATAAGTATGATGGAGTTAAAAGTCCATACTCTAGACTTTTTATAGATCCTGAAAGATTTGGAGATGATAAGCTTGAAACTATGTATCAGAAGTTTAAACTTGGCTGGTTTTATGAAAACTCTATACTAGATAAAAAGCCATTAAGAGGTGTTGAAAATAAATCTAAAATTAGAAAGTATTTTGATGAACATCATGCAAAATTAAACCAACTTACACAAGATAAAATTGATAAATACGATAAGTGTACAGTCATAGATTGTCATTCATTTTCAAATGAAAGATATTGGTTTCATGACAAGAACTTACATTTACCAGATATTTGTATAGGATTTGAAGATAATCATGTAGATGATAAGCTTGTAGAAAAGATTAAAGATATATTTGATGGATATGACATAGGTATAAATATACCATATGCAGGTAGCTTAGTACCTACAAATTATTGGGGTAAAGACTTTAGAGTAAAATCAGTAATGATAGAGATAAACAAAAAACTATATCTTGAAGATGATAATATTACTAAGTCTAGTAATTTTGAAAATATAAAGGCTAAATTAGCTAAATTAATGGAATAAAAAGGAGTTAATTATGGGATATATAAGTTTAGATATAGAAGCATATATAATGCAAAATATAGAAAGTGTAAATAGTAAAATAGAATTTATAAATAATCCAGATAATAATGATCAAGGATACTATGAGTCTGAATTAAATATGCAACTTGCCACGGCATTGTACTATGCTCAAAAACTAAAAGAAAATGATTTTGATGATATTGATGAGCTTGATCTAATTTATGATGATGCAACTATATATGGGCTATTAAACAAATATCAAATACGAGCAAACTTTGATTTTGTATATGGATATGATAGTGCTACAAATAAAGTATTTGATAATCGTAAGATTGAAGTGGTATCTTAAAGATATAAATAAAACGATACAATTAAAGCTATTATTGTATCAAAAAATGATACAATAATCCTATGAAAACATATCATAAAGAATTAAAATGGATTTGGGAGTCTAAATATTTTTCAAATTTTGTGTATAAGAAAGTAAATCTTGAAAAGCTAACTTATAAATTTGGTCAATTAAATATGCTTGAATCATTTATAAATAGTAAAGATTCAAATGAATTAGTACTAGAGATATTACTAGATGATGCACTAAGTACATCTGCTATAGAAGGTGAGATACTACAAAGATCATCTGTTCATTCATCTATAAATAAGATACTAAAGCTGGGTCTTGAAGATGACTATAGCTATACAGTGCAGTCAGATTCACTTATAGAAGTGCTTGTAGATGCAAGAGTCAATAGTGATCCATTGGATAAAACAAGACTATTATCATGGCACAAAGCATTATTTCCATCAGGTAACAATGGGCTTAGAGAGATAAATATAGGCTCATATAGGACAGATGAAGAGGATATGCAAATAGTATCTGGTCACTGGAATAAAGAAAAAGTTCATTATATTGCACCACCATCAAAAGAAATAGATATACTTATGGATCGATTTTTAGTATGGTTAAACAAAGATGATGAAATAAATCATATATATAAGGCAATAGTTGCACACCTGTACTTTGTACTAATACATCCATTTGATGATGGAAATGGAAGAATAGCAAGAGCAATTACTGATTATATATTAGCTAAAACAAATCTAGCTAATAATAACTTTTATTCAGTATCAACAATAATCTATCAAAAACGAAAAGAATATTATAAAATACTAGATCAAGTATGTATAAATACAAATCAAGATATCACACAATGGATAGAATGGTTTATCAATATACTTGAAGAGTCAGTAAATGATACACTGAAAAAAGTCCAAAGTATTACTACAAAAGCAAAGTTTTGGGATAGACACATAGATACAAAACTAAATGAAAGGCAAAAGAAAGTGATACTTAAAATGCTTTCATATTTGCCAGATGAATTTGAAGGTGGCATGAAAGTCAAAAAATATATGAGTATCACTAAAACTACAAGACTAACAGCAAGTAGAGATTTATCTTATCTAGTAGAAAAAGATATCATGAAGTCTCATGGTAAGGCTAGAGGGGTGTATTATACGCTTCTTGGTGTGTAGATTTAAATGATAACTTAACTTAATATAATTTACCACTCCATTATCCTAAAAGTTGTTTTAGAAATAGTTTGCCTCTGTGCCTATTTGATTTTTTATACTAATTTATTAAGAAAATATTAGATAAAATAATACTTATATTTACAAATTAGAACTTAATGACTCGATAATGTCATTTAACTTCTATGTAATACAAACTAAATGATGAACCAATGGAGAATAAAGTAATGCAAAATAAAACATTTAGACTATTCGTAAGCTCAACATTTAGTGACTTCAATCAAGAGAGAAGATTACTTCAAACTTATGTATTTCCATATATTAAACAATATTGTATAGATTTAAATAAAGGTTATACTTTTCAACCAATTGATCTGCGATGGGGTGTATCAAATGAAGCACAACTAGACCAAAAGGCACTTGAACTTTGTATAGAAGAGGTACAATCCTCAAAAGCTCAACCACATCCAAATTTTTTAATTATGGCTAGTGATAGATATGGATGGGTACCATTGCCTTATGCTATAAAACAATCTGAATTTGAAACTATATTAGAGCAAATAGAAAATAGTGAAGACAAAGAACTATTAACATCTTGGTATAAATTAGATCTAAATCAATTACCAGCTTCATATATTATAAGTGAAAGAAGTGGAGAGTATGAGGAGTATTCAAATTGGGAAGTAGTTGAAATTAAATTAAGAAATATTTTACAAGATGCAGTACATAAAACTAACTTAGCTCACGAACAAAAAGAAAAATACTTTACATCTGCAACTGAACATGAAACAATAGATGGGATATTTAAATATAAAACACATACTTCACATCAAGAAAAACTAAAAAAAGATAATGACTCATATGATCTAATAGATGATGAGAATATCTATGGATACATTAGAAATATAAAATCTATTGAAGATAATTCATTTTATAATAACTTTAAAGATACTAATAATAAAGAAGCAGATGAGTTTAAAGATAGACTAAAAGAAGCTATAAAAAAAGACAATATTCTAGAAACTACTGCAAGTTTAACAAACCTTTCAAAAGATGAAATAAATGGTAGTCTAAACTATACTTATGAAGCTATAGAAAATGAAGAAGATTCACAGTTTGTAAAAACTATGATTAAATTTTTACAACAAACTATAGATGACTTCCAAGCAGAAGATAACTATACAACTGAACAACTTGAAGCATATGAACAAGAAAGATTTAAAAATGATGAACTAAAGCTATTTATTGGTAGAGAAAAGCCACTTAAAGCTATTCAAGACTATATAAATAATGACAACAATCAAGCTTTAGTAATATATGGACAATCAGGCTTAGGTAAATCAGCACTTATGGCAAAAGCTATTGAGCAAACTAGAAAAGAGAAAGTATTTAGATTTGTAGGATCAACACCATCTCTTAACTCATCTATAGATTTACTTATCTCAATATTAAAAGAGTTTGGTATAGAAGAAGAGATAAAACAGATAAAAGATGAATCAGGACAAGAAAAGCCTGAGGATATTAAAGAATTTTATGCTCGAATTAGTTCTCATATATTAAATATTAAAAAAGAATGTGTAATATTTATAGATGCAGTTGATCAATTATCAAATGAAGATGGGTTTATCTGGTTACCATCACAACTTCCATCGAACCTAAAAATAGTAATATCTGCTCTTGAAGACGAGAATTATCAAGATGATTCTCAATACTTTACTAGCTTACAAAATAAAACATCAAATTTATATAAACTAGAAGCCTTTGAAGATAGTAAAGATTTGGTTGAATCTATTTTAAAAGAATATGATAGAACAATACAGCCACATCAATTAACTTATCTTCAAGATATTTATAAAGATATAAATACTCCACTATATCTTACTATTGCAGCTCAAGAGATGAGGCATTGGAGTAGTGAAGATAATACACAAGATAAAGATACAAATGGTCAAGATTTAGCACCTACTCAAAAACTAATCATAAATGAATATATTGAAAATCTAAATGAACTATATCACCACGATAAAGAGTTTGTAAAAAGAGTATTAAGTTATCTGTATCTTACAAAAGGTCTTAGTGAATCTGAACTAATAGAGATAATATCAACAGATGTTGATTTTATAGAAAAACTTGCCCCTTCAACTTATCATAATAATATAACAAAACAATTACCAATAGTAATATGGGCAAGATTACATACACAATTAAAAGAGTTTTTAAAAGTAGAAAAACAAGATAATGTAGATACATTACAATTCTTTCATAGAGAGTTTAATGATGCTATATTATCTCAAGATGATATGCAACAAACACATGAAGAGTTAATTTTACTTTTACAAAAACTTATCACTCATTATCAAGATGATGAGTTTGAATCTAATAGATGGGGTAAAATATATATTGAATTAATATCTGAATATAGTATAAACTATGAATTTAAAAAAGACATATATTTCAAACTTGAAGAGTACGGAAGTTTTATTATTTCTCTAAAAGAATATATCAACAAAGAATTAGCAGAAAAAGACAACTGCGTACAATACAAGAATCAAGAGCAATCACTTGCTTTCATAATGAGGATAAATTTATCTACTAAATTAAGAGAACTTCTAAAAACAAATGATAGATATCCGCAAGGGATTATAAATATTAGTACTATTAATGTTTTGAAAGATTTTCTAAATGATTATCAAGAAGAGTTTAACTTTAATAGTTGGAATGAATTATATATAAAATTAATATCTGAATATAAATTACAATATAACCTTATAGACAATATGAATTTAAAATTAAAAGAACATGAAAAGTTTTCTGCAACAATAAATGATATTTATATGATTAATAAATGTAACTATATAATAGAGAGAAATAATTCTAATGTGAAGTTTATATATCTGCAAATACTAAAGTATTCATCTAATGTGAAATATAAGCAAAATAAATCCTTTAATATGTCAACAGCATTTGGTTATATATATGCATTGAGTTTGCATAATATGGCTGATTTTTTTAGAAGACAATTAAATTATATTATGGCAATAGAGTATGGTGAAAAAACATTATTAGTTAGAGATGATATGATTATTAATATTGAAAAGTATATAGGTGAACGACAAGAAGATATGCTAAATGAGATCTTGAAATTAAAACAAACTACGATGAATAATTTAGTTTTATCATATACAGGATTAGGACAGATAGAAGATGCAGAACGAATAATACAATCATCATTAAAATTTATAAAAGAAAAGTATATTGGAAATCCAGATTTTTGGGCTATTAGCTATACTCAGTATTTAAATGTAACAGCACAAAACTATATAAAAAATAATAATCTTCAAAAATCTATTATTATGCAAAATGAATCTCTTGGTATCGCAAAGTTAAATTTTAAAAACTCAAGAACAAGAGAATGGGGGGATAAATATGTATTAACATTAATGAATATATCACAAGTATATTTTTCTAATAATCAATATATACTATCTAAAAAATATGGACATATGGCTGTAAATATATCAGAATCTATTTTTAAAAATGAAGAGGATAGTGAATCATTGGCACAATTCTTGGATGCATTGCATTCATTGCGTATTACTTATCAAACATTAGAATATGATAGTGAGGAAGATTTTATTCATAATACTAATACTTATAAGATTTTATGCCATAATATTATCAATATCCATAGTAGTAATAATATTTATGACAATAGGTTATATCAAACAAAAAGTAGGCTGGATTCTATTAGTTCTTATTTGCCAAATTTAGATACAAAAAATGATATGAATAAAGAAAAGTGTAATATTGTACTACATAATGGTTTACAATATAAGGAAATTGTTTCTCCATATACTGGACGAATTTGGCTTGATAGGAATATCGGTGCTATAAATAGTATGCGATATGCTGGTGATGCTGATTCTTTTGGTGACTATTATCAATGGGGAAGAGATTCTGATGGCCATGAATATGAAGAAAGTGAAGAGTTTATTATAAAAGATGATTTTTTACCAGATGGTGACTGGACAAAAGAAGACAATGAGGGGTTAGATAGATCATTATTTTGGTCTGATATTAGTGGTGAGGGTATTTGCCCTGAAGGATTTAGGGTACCAACTGAAGATGAGTTGTTGACTGAAGTTAAAGCTTCTGGCTGGCAAGATAATATTGATATTATGAATGATTTTTTAAAGTTACCTTCTGCAGGATATAGATCCTCTATTAATGGAAAAATTATAAATATGGGAGGTTATATTTGGTCATCAAATGATGCAATAAGCTTAACTTTCATTACTAGTAAAATATATACATATAAGTATAAACGTATTGATGGAGTTCCCATTAGATGTATAAAAGATAATTGCGAAGAAATAACTCTAGAAGAAGAATTATTAGTCAAAAAGAGATATAGTGAAACATTTGATACACTTTTAAATATAGCAAAACTTATTGCCATATTAGATAGTTCAAAAGAAATTACACTACAGATTCTATATAGATCACTAGAATATATAGAATTAAGTGAAAAACTAAGAGATATATTTATACATGTATTTGATGAAGATACAATTGTAAATTTAGATGAAGTTGCAGTAAATAAAGAATCTTTACAATTTATATTATTATTACCCAGTATACCATATTCAAGAGATATAGATGGTTTAATTAATCAGCTAAAAGAATTTTTTGGAGATGAAAAGATTTTAAATATTAGGAAATAAAATGAACAACAAAATAAAAATATGGTATCAAAATTAGATAAAAGGTGGACTAGCAGAAGAAGTATGTATGAATCACTTTAGTTATTTAGGCTTTGATGTAGCTAGATGTGGTATTGAGCATACAACACCTGAATATACAAAATCTAAAAATAGAATATATTTTCTAATTGATCACAAGGGTAAAGCTGCAGCTTTTTTAGCAGTGTTTACATTAGTACTTGGAACTAGTGGTTATTATACTTACCCTTCAATTCCAATTACAGAACAGGATAGAATATTTGATGCAATATTTAAAGCACATAGATTATTTGGATTTAATTTTCCATCTATAGATGAATTTAATTGGAAAACATTGATTGCTTCTTTTTCTGCAGTTGCTACAGTAGCTTTTAAAGCAGTATTATTTTTTTTCAAAAAACAAATAAATCAACGAAGATTTAAAAAAATTAGTAAAAAAAAACATATAGGAATATTTGGATTAGGGGAAATTGCAAAATCTTTTCTAGACGATGAAGATCTACAGTATAATGCAATTATTATTGAAAAAGATGATGCATATGCTGATTATTATAGATCAAGAGGATTTGGTGTCAAAATAGGAGATGCCTTCAGTAATAATTTTTTAAACAATGGGCAAGGCAAGATGGATATGAGATGCTAATAGTTCAGTGGTCAAAGAAAAGAACAGTAATCTCAGTCAAAGCTGATGGTATGATAAACTTAATAGAAAATGGTGATAGATTAAATAAAGCAGAAAAGATAAAAAGAGATAGATTAAATATATTAATTGATGAGCCAAATAGGCCAGGATATGATATTCCTGATCCATGGTATGATGGTAGAGCACATGACTATACAATTATAGATAGTCCAAGGATAGGAACAATATTAAATTTTAATGAAATATTACTAAAATAGAAATTAAAAAATGACAAGGATTATAATATATGGCATCAGGTATTTTTACACTACTAGACGACATAGCTATACTAGCAGATGATGTAGCAGTAGCTACAAAAATTGCTACTAAAAAAACAGCAGGTATATTAGGTGATGATATTGCTGTATCTGCTCAAAAATCTACAGGTTTTGCTCAAGAGCGAGAGCTTAAAATTATATGGGCTATTACTAAAGGATCATTAAAAAATAAGATTATCATCTTACCACTTGCATTTTTATTAAGTGTATTTGCACCTTTTTTGATACCATATATTTTGATAGCTGGTGCTTTTTATCTATTATTTGAAGGTGTAGAAAAAGTTGAAGAATATATACGTCATAAATTTAGTTCTGATAAGCATGATGAAAATAGTCAAAAGATACTTGAAACCACTCCTGATAATATACTTGAAGTGGAAAAAGACAAAATTAAATCCGCAATCTTTACTGATTTTATACTTTCAGTTGAGATTATAATTATAGCTCTTAGTGCAGTTATGGATAGCTCTATTACTATGCAGATATTTGCTGTAACTTTTGTAGCATTAATTGCAACATTTGGAGTATATGGATTAGTTGCTGCTATTGTAAGAATAGATAATGTTGGCTTTTGGTTGATAGACAAAGAGCATATAAAAAGTGGTAATTTTTTAATATCTCTTATGCCAAAGATCATTAAGGTGCTTACTGTAGTTGGAACATTAGCTATGGTACTTGTTGGTGGTGAGATACTTATACATAATATTGAGTTTTTACATCATATGTTTCATGCTACAGTTTTAAATAGTATGTTTGTTGGATTTATTGGTGGTGTAGTTGTTGTAGTAGCGATGAAAATTATATTAAAATTAAAAGGTAATACAGGTGCTCAATAATATATATTTAATACTAGAAAAACCAAGTGAACATCCACTTGGAAAATTAATGAATTTGTTTATTTTCTTTTTGGTGGTTGTTAGTACAATAATATTATATCTATCATCCGTAAAAGAATTATCACCTTATTTTAATATGTTTGAATCAATTGAATTAATTGTAATGATTATTTTTACTATAGAGTTAATAGTTAGATTTGTAGCTATTGGAGAAAATCCCAAATATCAAGGAATTTATGGAAAACTAAAATATTGTACAAATCCATTTATAATTATTGATTTTTTAGTTGTTGTTCCATATTATCTATTGTTCTTTGGAATTGATCTTATCTTTTTACGAATATTAAGATTACTTAGAATATTTAAACTTTTCAGACACACTCAATATGATAGATTTGATGATATAATAGTATCAATATTTAAAGAAAATAGCAGTAAATTTATAGTAGTTCTGATAATATCAGCAGTTTTAGTTGTATTTACAGCTCCTATAATTTACTACATAGAAAGAGCAGCTCAGCCAGAAGTATTTTCAAGTATGCCTGCTGCTTTATGGTGGACTGTAGTTACATTTACAACAGTTGGGTATGGAGATATGTATCCAGTTACTGCATTAGGTAGAATTGTATCTACGATTGTAAGCGTACTTGGAATTTCATTTTATGCAATACCAGGGGCAATATTTACATCAGCATTAATGAATAAATTAAATACACAAGATAAGTGTAAAATAGAAAAAGAAGGATAAGTAATATGAAAGTATTTTTTTCATATGGACATGATGATCATGCAGACTTTGTCACAAAAGTAAAAGAAGATTTAAAAAAATATGATATTGATGTATGGATGGATAGTGTAGAATTAAGAGCTAAAAGTGATTGGGAAATAACAATAGAAAAAGGTATAGAAGAATCAGATGAAATAGTATATTTTATAACTCCACATTCGGCTCGTAGACCAGATGGATATTGCTTAAATGAATTAGCTTTTTCAATAGCAAATACAAAACAAATAACACCTGTAATGATTGAATATATTACACCTCCATTATCTATATGTAGAATACAGTACTTAGATATACAAGATCTTATAAAAAACCATTCAGATACAACATATGAGCAATTTATAAAATCATTGGTATCTGCTATTAAAGATAAAAATGTTTTAGGAATGGAAGGAGGTCATATTAATAATTTAAAAAATATTTTTGATCCTATTGATTTTTCTTATGATATTAAAAGACATATAAAAAGTTTTGTTGGTAGAGAATGGCTTTATGAAAAAGTAGATTCTTTATTATTAAATAGTGAAAATAATTTATTATGGATAACGGGGGAAGCTGGATTTGGCAAGTCAGCTTTTTCTACGTACTTATCTCATAATCATCCTAGTATTGTAGGAATACATTTTTGTACACATGATAATCAAAAGAGAAAAGATGCAAAAAGTGTACTTAAGACATTAGTTTATCAATTATCAACACAGATTAATGAATATAAAGATTTTTTATATGATGTTGTAGATTTGAAAATAAAATTAAATACCTTAACAGCAAATGAAATACTTGAAGAATTTTTAATACAACCATTAAATAAAATAAATGAAACCGAAAAATGTTTTTTTGTTATAGATGCATTAGATGAGTCTGAGCAGGATGGTAAAAATGAGTTAGCAGATTTAATTCAAAAGTTTTCTCATTTACCTCATTGGATAAAGATTGTTGTTACTAGTCGTCCTGAGCCATACTTGAAGCGTAAATTATCTAAATTAAAAATGATAGAACTAGATGCACATTCTCAAGAAAATATTCATGATTTAAAACAATATATAAAAAGTAAATCTAAAGATAAATTTTGTGAAGATTTAGAAATTGACAGTATTGCAGAAGTGCTTATTAAAAAGAGTGAGGGCAATATACTTTATTTAAAAGAAGTTATTGAATCGATATCAAATGGTGAGATAAGTTTAGATGATTTGGACAATTTACCTAAAGGTATGGATGGTCTTTATTTGAGTATGTTTAGTAGATATTTTACTGACATAGATAGTTATAAAGCTTTACAAAGACCACTTTTAGAGCTTATTTCAGCATCAAGTGAGCCGCTAGATTTAGATTTTATTATGAAGGTTTTAAATTGGGATGATTATGATCTAGAAGATGCACTAGAACCAATTGGATCATTAATAGAGATAAATAATAATACCATTAAATTCTTTCATAAATCAATTATCGATTGGATAACTAATAGAGAAAAAAGTGGTCGAGATTTTTTTGTTTCTTTAAAAAAAGGGCACGAGAAGATTGCAAAAGAATTGTATACAGAATTTAAAGTATCAGAAAATAAATTATCTAACTATGCAATTAAATATATGTCTGGTCATTTAAATTTTATAAATGAATATGAGCAGTTTTCAGAAGTATTACAAAGTCAATATATAATTGATAAAAGAATTGAACTTTTAAGTCTTGATAGTACAGTTAGAATTTTATTAAATGATTTGTATATTTTAAGTGTAAAAGATTTTGATTTATGCTCTCAAGTATTTAAATCTAAAATGTTTTTAGATATGTTTGCCAGACAAAGAAGATTTTTTTATAATTCAGGGTTATATTTTGAACTTAAAAAAGCAGGATTTGATAAAATTCTTGAAAATAAAGAAGATAATTGGGGCATTGATTCTGAAATTGCAATTGCATTTTACTATTATATTACGGAAGATTTTATAAAAACTATTAAAAAAATAAATGAATTATTTGATAGTGATTTTGAATTGAGTGATAATTCAATTAATATTGAACTATATAATGTAATAGGTTTGTGTTATAGAAAACTTGTTGAGTTTGATAAAGCAAAAGAATCATTTTTATTGGTTTTAGAAGCATCAGAAGTAAATAATAATTTTTTTGAGGCTTCTATAGCTGCATGTAATATAGGAAAGATTGATTATCATACATTTAATTTTGATTTAGCTAAGATAAATACACAAAATGGTATAGATTTACTAAACAAAACTATGGAAGAAAAACTTAGTTCAGATAAATTAAAAAGTAATCAATTATTCTTAGCAGAGTATTATAGACTATATGCTGAGGCATTATTGTGGAATTTTGAAGTTGATGAAGCACAGGTTTATTTGGATAAATCAGATAAGATATATAGTTCAATGGAAACAAGAGATAGATACTATGTAAGATGGCTATATACATCATCATTTGTAGAAATACTAAAAGGTAATTATAAGTATTGTATCGATAATTATTCTACTATATTTAATTTGACTAAAAATCAATACGATAAGGCTCAAATTGAATTTTTATATAGTTTATCTTTACTTATTGATTTAATAAAAACTAAAAAAGATGATGTATCAGACACTTTGAATAAAAATATAAATAGTGCAATTAATAGAAATAATAGTATAAAAGCTTTTATAGAAAAAGAAGAAGCACAGATAATATTAGATTTATTTAATAATTATAAAAATAATAGTAGTGTTGAATTTATACAAAGAAGTCATGATAATAAATTTATAGAAAATTGGTCAAATTATGTATTAAAATTTATTAAAAGAATATTAACAAATGAGAAGCTAATATGAAAATCACAGTTTTAGGTAGTGGTGGATGGATACCAACTGATAAAAGAGAAACATGCAGTTATATAGTAGAAATGGATAATAATCTAATTATTCTAGATGCAGGGACAGGAATATCAAGACTAGAAAACTATCAAAATATTTTAAAAAAATATAAAACAATTAATATTATTTTGAGTCATTATCATTTAGACCATATAACTGGATTATCATTTTTACCGTTATGGTTATCAAATCATAGTATAAATATTTGGGCACCAAGTAAAAAGTATTATAAGCAATCTTCAAAGAAGATTTTAAAAACCTTTACATCATTTCCATATTTTTCAAAATCTATAGATATATTTTCTTCTGAAGTTAATATATATGATTATGATGAAAATGGATTTAATATAAGTAATACAAAAATAATGATAAATTTACAAAAACATTCTGCACCATCATTTGGTATTACATTAGGTGATTTTCTACATTATGCTACAGATACTGAGGTATTAAAAAGTACTTTTAAAATTGCAAACAATGTTAAAATATTACTTCATGAATGTTGGGAAGTTGAGAATAATAAAAGTAATCACTCATCTTTAGATCAAATAATAAAAATGAGTAAAAAGTGTAAAAATACAAAAATTGGACTTATTCATATAAACCCTTCATGGGATAAAACTAAATTTAAAGAGGTTGAAAATATTTTAAAGAATAATAATATTTTTATTACAAAAGATAAAATGGAAATAATATGAGTAGAGCAATAGTAATTGGTAGTATCAATATGGATATAGTTACATATGTCAAAAGGCATCCAAAAATTTGAGAAACAGTATTTTGTGATAATATAAAATATTTTCCAGGTGGTATATATCATGTAAGAGATTAGGTTGTGATACAGTTATGATAGGAAGAGTAGGAGATGATGAATTTGGTGAACAAATGTTAAATTTCCAACAAAAAGAAGGTATTGATATTACAGAAATAAAGAAATTAAATAATATTCCTACAGGTAGAGCATATATAACTGTTTCTAAGAATTCTGATAATTCAATTATTGTAATGACTGGAGCTAATTCAATTTGGGATGATTCATTTTTAGATAATATATATTTCCAAAAAGGAGATGTTGTTATTGCGCAATTTGAGATTCCAGATAATGTAATCAAAAAAACTTTTTTAAAGGCAAAAAAAAGTAGAGCAATCACAATACTTAATCCAGCACCAATAAGAAATATTGATAAAAGCATTAAAGATAATACGGATATACTTATAGTTAATAAAGTTGAGCTTGAAGATTTAGCTAATACAGTTATTAATACATTAGATAACAGTATTATTTTTACGCATGCTAAAAAATTACTTGAAAGTGGTTATAAAACTATTATTGTTACGTTGGGGGGATAAAGGAGTTTTATTACTAGATAAGAATAATAAAATAACAATTAATCCGAAATCTGTAGTACCTATAGATACAACTGGAGCAGGCGATACTTTTATAGGTGGAGTTGCTGCAGGACTTTTATCTGGATTAAATGTTGTTAGAGCTGTAGAGTTAGCTAATATTGCTGCATCAATAAGTGTAACAAGAGAAGGTGCTGCTTCATCTATACCAACAATAGATGAAGTAAATAAAACATTTTAGATAACTATAAAACAACATAAAAGGATAAATAAATGGCACATTTTTTACATAAAGTTTTTGGAGTAATTCATAAAAATGGATTGATGACATTTGGATTAATGACTGGAATTAGTATTATATTAAGTGTAATTGGGTTTATTTCTATGAGTGATAGTAAATCTTTTGAATTATGGATGTTAATTCAAGCTTTAGTTCTAAGTTTTGCTGATTTACCAACAGATGAAAATGGTTTAATGATATTAGCAAAGTTGAGTTGGATGGTTACATTTGCATCTGCTGCTTTCTCATTATTTTTAAAAGATTGGTCACATAAACAACTTTTTAAATCTATAACAGAAAACAATCATACAGCAATAATTGGAGTAGGTGAACTATCTTATAGTTACATAAATGACTTAGATGCCAATACAACCATAATTTTAAATAATAATGAAAACATAAAAAGTGAAATATATAAAGAACATGGATTTGCTATAAAAGATATATCAGTAGAAGATATTGAATCTTCTTTAGAGATTTCAAATATGGAAAAGACTGTAATCAATACAGGAGATGATAGAAATAATATTAATCTTGCATTTCATATTATAAATTCATACATAAAAAAGATTCATAGTCATCCTTTAAGACTTATTGTTAGTATAGAAAACAGAGAACTAAATTCTTTATTTATGAGTAATAGTATATTTAATAGTGAGAAATTTAAAGATGCTAAAATAGAACTAAAAACATATTCATTTTTTGAAGAGTGTGCGATAAAATTATTTCAAGACAACTTTATAGATGGAGATACTAATAGTATTATAGATTCAAATGAAGAGTATTCAATAGTTATTGCAGGGGATGGAAAATTAGCTAATAATATTATCTATGAAGCTGCAAAAGTTGCCCATCTACCCCATCAAAATATTTTAAATATCCATTTAGTATCTAATAATCCTGAAGAATTCAGGAAATCAATAATTAAAAGTTATCCAAATGTAGAAAAAATACCAACTTTAAAAATTCATACTAAAAAGCTTAATTATAATTCATTAGATTATTTTACAAGTAATATTTGGGATACTAAGAATCTTACTAATGTAATAGTTTGTTATGATGATGAAAGTATCAATTTAGAAATTACATCTTCATTACAAGATAAAACATATTTACGAAAAGAAGATGTATCAACTAAAGTTTTATTTGGGGTATTTAACCAAGGAAATATATCACAAAGATTAGATGCAGATGATGGAAGTTTTAATATATTTAGATCATTTGGAGATGCTAAAGAGATTTTAACTGTAGAGAACCTATTTGATGATGAAAACCATATAATAGCTAAACTTGTAAATTACACATATGAGTTACTTGCAAATAAAAACTATGAAACACCATACAATAAGAACGCAAAATTTGAATATAATCAAGATGAAAAAAAGAGATTGGCAATTGATAAACATTGGTTTCAGAGTATATTTACTGACAAAACTTCATCTTTAGCACAAGCAAAACATATAAAAATGAAACTGAAAACTTTAGAGTTAAAATCAGTAAGGTCTACTAAAAATAGAATAAAACTATTGGATATAAACAGGAAAATATTAGAGAACAAACTTGGTAAACAAGATTATGATGGTGATTATGATTTTCCAAATAACTTTTATGATAAATTATTTGATAGGATGATCCGACTTGAGCACAATAGATGGAATGCATATCATTATTTAAATGGTTGGGAATATTCTAGTAAAAAAGATAAACCTATCAAAAAACATGATTGTTTATTACCCATCAAAGATTTTCCTAAATACTTTAATGAAGATAAAAGACTAAAACAATTAATAGAATGGGATATATATTCTTTTATGTATTTACCAAACTATATGGCAGAAGCTGGATATGAGATAGTTAAAATGGATCAATAAATTGGCTACTTGGTATCACAATAAGATATTGAGAGATTTTGCAGAGTCTGTTAGTGAAGCACACTCCAATATGCTTCTTATAGTCATAAAGACTTACTAGTTAAAAATAATATAACTCATAGTATGAGTAGAAAAGGTAATTGCTGGGATAATGCAGTAGCCGAAAGCTTTTTTAAATCATTAAAAAATGAATTAGTATATCAAACATATTTTTATACTAAAAAACAAGCAAAAAGAGAGCTATTTGAATATATTGAATTTTATTATAATAGAACAAGATCACATAGCTATTTAAATAATTTATCTCCATCTAAATTTGAAGAAATTAATTTAGTGTTACAAAACGAAATGGCTGCTTAGGTAATATAATAAAAAGAGTATGAATTTAAGTTACCACTCCAAACAGTATATATTAATCCTAACAGAAAACTAAAAATATTTATAAATGACATAGGTAATTATGCAATTAACTATACAATATTTTACTATAACAATGAAATATCAAAAACAAGATATACTACTGAAGCCAGACAGGTAATTAATACAAGAAGAATAATTATTGAAGAAATCTTACGACAATCATTTAAAGATGGAATTGATTTAAAGACTCCTATTTTGCACACAAATACTACTCAAGATGAGCAGTATAGAGCTAAATCACTAAAAGAGATTACTGAAGAATTATAATATCATCTAATATAATACCATATCTATCATGTATTAGATTATTAGCATTTGTATTATTTAGTTCTTTTTGCTCTTGCAGTTCTTTTTGATAGTTAATACCATCTGCATTGTGTGTCATATCACTAAATAAATATACCTTATCATATTTTGATAAATCAAACTTTACAATATTATTAAATAAATTATGATTATCTATTGGTATTTTAATTTGTTTTGTATCTATTATAATTTTATTTACCATTACTTTTCTTGTAATTGTCTGCAGTGATTTTAAATTTATATTTGTAGACTTTAGGATTTTACCACTTGTTGAAATATTTTGTAATGTATTATTATTCATATTTCCAACAGCAATTGGTACTATTATAACACCCATTTTTTTAAGCTTTTTTACTGATTTTAAATCTTCTGAACTTACTCCATCACCAAAATAAAACATTAATCTATTTTGATTCTTAGACTTAGTAGAAAACATATCTACAGCTGTCTTTAATGCACATGGTAATTCACTTCCTCTGTGTGTAGCCTCTGGTAAGTCTTTATAGTCCAAGTAGCTATCTATCTTATTTTTATCATTTGTAAAGCCATCAGATTTTTTACAAATACCAGGACATACAAGTAGTCCAAAAGAAGAATTATTAAAATTAATTTGTTTAGCTACATTTCTAATATCTCTTGCTACATCAGATCTAAAGCTTGTCATACTTCCTGAGTCATCTATGGCAAATAATGTATCACTTTTATCAAATGTTATAGATTGTTCTTCTTCTACTTGAATAGTTTTTTTATAAGATATTCTTACATTAGCATATTCTTTAGATATTGGCATATCTAAGTTTGCTATTCTAAATAGATATTTCTCTTTTAAAATATCAAAATTATTACTATCTTTATTAATATTATTTATATATACTTTTGATCTACTAATATCATTATATATTACCATAGCAGTAAGTTTATCATCACTATTTAATTTATTTATTATATTTGATACCTTCTGACTATTGACCTTTGAATATGCATCAGTTATTACTAGTACATTTGATCCTAGTAAATAAGTACTACTAAGTAAAAGTGTTACAAGTATTGTATTTATATTTTTTTTCATCTATTTACCTTCTTAGATCAAAATTACTAGCACTTATATGTACATTTGCAGCACCACATCTTTTGAAAAATTTTTTCCAAAATTTATCTATTATTTTGATTTGATTATTATTCTTAAATAGACCCATATTTATTCTAAGTATATTTATATTTTGACCATTAAGATTTGGTAGCATTCCTATATCTTCATAAAATGATACAAAATAATCTACATTTACATCTATCTTCTCTGTAATATACTTTTCAAAGCTCATATTCTCGCTATTTTGCATCATAGATGATATTATATATATATCTTTTTTAGTATTAGTACTTGAAAAACTATGCTTACTAATTTCATTTATAGATTCAATAATAGGTAAATTTGGATAACTACTAAAAGAAATATTTTCAACTGCTTTTGAAGTTTGATATGTAGCATTTTTTATCTTATTAAGTGCCTCTTGTGTAGTATATAGACTATTAGGCTTAGATGATAATTTAGATAAATACATCTCATCCCATTTTTTTGATAATACTACTGGGTATACTGTATATCCAGACTTTTTTATTTTATTTATAAGTTTTATATTTTCATCTGTATCATCTATTCCATCAGTATATAAAATAAGTTGCTTAGGTATAGTCGTAGGTTTAATATCTTTTAATAAGTGTGAGAGTTGATTACCTTGAGACTTTATTGTCTTATACCCTCTTAGTCCAGCACTTGAGATAATATTATCTTTACTTAGTATTGCATCATTTATAAAACTATTCATACTGCTAGATCCATCAATAGCAAATATTATGTCTTGTAACTTATCCGCATCTATTATCTCTGTACTATGATCTACTTGAATCTTTTGCTTAGGTACTGTTAACATACTATCTATATATTCACCAGCCATAGCATAATAATTATCAAGATGATTATCATACTCTTCAAATTTATCCTCAGATAAACTAAAAGTAGGCTCGGGGAAATATGCTGAAGCATTTTCAGCACTATTGTCAATATATGCCATCGTAACCTTATCTCCAAATTTAAGATAGGTATTATTCTCAAAGTTAAATTCTAGAAGATGCATAAGTTGACTATCGATAATAGAATAGCCATTTTTTGTAGGCTCTACACTAATATCAGTAATTACTACTATCTCTTTGGCACTGATAATTGTAGTAGCTATAATTAGTAAAATGTATTTAATATTGTTCATATTATTTTAAATCAAATGTTCCTTGTCTTATATTAACACTTTTAGCACCAAGGGCTTTGAGATAATCTATAAACAATGATTTAATATTTTTTGCTTTATTTGCTTTTATATTTGATGGTAACATTAATATCTGAACATCTATACCATCTAAATTTGATTCATATCCTATGGCTTGCATTGCATTTTTAAATCCAATAACTGCTACTTTTGCTTGATCAAAACTCTTATCAAATACTGTCATATTTTCAGTGTTTTGAAGTAGTGTAGATAATATAAATAGTTTTTTCTCTTTTGCATCTTCACTATAGAAATTATTATTTATTATTTGATGAAGTGATTCAAGAATAGGTATCTTTGGTATTGATGATATGTCTTTAGCACTTAAGTTATTTGCATTTGCAACTTTTCCATTAAAGCTAATTTCTTCTAAAAATGGCATATTGATTTCTGAACCAATTGCAATTGGTACTATTTTTATATTTGCATCTTTTAATTTTTTGATTGCAGATATCTCATTTTTTCTCTCATCTACACCGTCAGTTATTAAATATATAATCTTTTCTTTCTTTGATCTTGAGAAAAGATTTTTAGCTTTATTTAGACCATCAGCTAGATATGCACCATTTTTTGTTTTTTTTAGTACATTACTATTTCTAAAGTCATAAAATTTACTATATCTAGTTTTATCTTGTGTCATATTAGATATTCTAGCTTTACCATCAGAAGAAAAAGAAATAAATCCAATTTTATCTTTTTTGTTAACTTGAGTTGTTGTGATAACTTTAATAATATTAGAGAGGCTGGAAGTTAGTTTTGTCATACTTTTAGAATCATCCATACATATAATAATCTCCTTACCTTCATTACTAATAGTAACTTTTTTCTTAGGTACAGTTACCATACTATCTATATATTCACCTGCCATTGAGTAATAATTATCTAGATGGTTGTCATTTTTGTCAAATTGATCTTCTGATAGATCAAAAATAGCACTAGGGAAATATGCAGCTGCATTTTCTGCACTATTATCTATATAAGACATAGTGATTTTATCTTCAAATTTTAAATATGTATTTCCTTGAAAATTAAAATCCAAGATTTGCATTAGCTGACTATCGATCTGACCTACACCAACTTTAGTAGGTTTTACACTGATATCTGTCACAAGTACAATTTCTTTAGCTATTGTTACAGATACCAATATAAATACAGCAACTATACTAAATAATATTTTCATTACTACTCCCTTTTGAATATTCTTTTTGAAATTTTGTAATCATATTATCCCAAGTATCTACTGTAGAGTAATTCTTCTCTTTATAGTTAATATATTTAAATATACCTTCATTATGATTATTTCTTAATGTATCAATCTTTTTATTATATAATTCTTCTGCATATTCATGTGTGACATCAGTGTTTTCATCATTAAGTAGCTGTAGTTGAATAAACTTATTATAGTTTGATAATATATCTTCAAGAGTATCATTTGCCTTATATCTTATATCTTGAATATTATTATCTAGTTTTTGAAGTAAACTAAAGTATTCTGTTTTAAATTTTGTAACTTCATCTAATTTATTATATTTAGCAAGTTTCTCTTCTGACTTTTTTAATTCTTCTCTTAATTTTTTAATTTGAGTTCTTTTTTTATTTAGATTCTCTTCTGCAGCTTCATATTGTCTATTTGATGTATAGGAAAAATATCCCAAAATAATACCTACGACATATAGAATAGCATTTATAAAGAAGAACCAAATACTACCTTCTGCCCTAGAATCATATATGTTTTTAATATGTTGAAATTTTTCAGCTTTAAGTGCTTCTAGATTTTTTATCTTAGAAACTGGTAAAGAACTTGAATTTTTTGAAGCAAATCTATTTGATTTAGGCTTTGTTTTTGTAAATCTTGAATTAACTTTAGAAGCACCTCTTTTGATACCTGTACTAGATTTACTACTACCACTTGCAAGTTTAGCAACACTTTTCTGTGCTTGTATACTTAGCTTTGATGTATCATATTGCTGCTTTAGAGCATTTTCTCTAAGCTGTGTAGCACCATATGCAATTGCAAATACAAAAGATGTTCCACCTATTACAAAAATTATAAATTCTTTAGATATTAGATTACAAATAAATTCTTTTGTATTAGATATCGATTTTTTTGATTCTTTTATATCTTTTAGTATATTCTCAATTTGCTTTGTATACTTTTCATGTTTTTGTTCATAATCTTGATCATCTATAGATAGTTGACTTCTCATAGTATACAACTCATCCTGTTGTTTTCTAAGATTTAGTACAAGTTCTTTACTTCTATTTCTTTCATCGTAGCAATGAGTATTTAACTCTTTATGTTGCCTAAATATCTTACCAACCATTTGGCTTAATGAAAGATTTGGGTGCATAATTTAACTATTTTTTACCCAATTTTATTAAATAAAAATCTACAAAACTTAACTTTTTTCCTTTAGGTATTCCTCGATGTAAACTTATCTTATTTTTCAT
>Ga0233448_1000990_pt1 | contig 26425 bp, 28 predicted proteins | sample SI_124_October20_2_FD_183015 | JGI IMG/M metagenome (GOLD analysis project Ga0233448, IMG submission 183015) | Seawater microbial communities from Saanich Inlet, British Columbia, Canada - SI_124_October2016_150_MG | ecosystem: Environmental > Aquatic > Marine > Inlet | place: Canada: British... | reverse complement strand
AAAAACCCGCTACTACCAAGCCTCTACCTCGGAGCTATATGGTGAAGTGCAAGAAACCCCACAAAAAGAAACCACCCCTTTTTACCCACGCTCTCCATACGCAGCAGCCAAGCTATATGCTTACTGGATAACCATTAACTATCGTGAAGCTTACGGCATGTATGCGTGTAACGGCATCTTGTTTAATCACGAATCTCCAGTTAGAGGAGAGACCTTCGTAACCCGAAAAATAACCAGAGCACTAGCCCGAATCTCACTAGGCCTGCAAGACACAGTCTACCTAGGCAACATGGACGCCAAACGTGACTGGGGTCATGCTAAAGATTATGTTGAGATGCAATGGTTAATGCTACAACAAGATGAACCAGATGATTTTTGTATTGCAACCGGCGTGCAATATTCAGTACGTGACTTTGTCAACTTCGCTTGGGGTCATCTAGGTAAAACCATCCGTTGGGAAGGTGAAGGCATGGATGAAAAAGGTTACGATACTGAAACAGGCAATTTGATCGTTGCAGTTGATAAACGTTACTTCCGCCCAACAGAGGTAGAAACTTTATTAGGCGACCCATCTAAAGCCAAAGAAAAACTAGGCTGGGAGCCAAAAATCACTTTAGAAGAAATGGTGCATGAGATGATGGAAAATGACATCAACATTGCTAAGCGTGATTCATTAGTTAAAGAACACGGTTTTAAAGCGCCAGACTTTAACGAGTAATTGATTTAGATATGAATCTTAAGGATAAAATTTATATTGCAGGGCATCGCGGCTTAGTCGGCTCTGCCATTGTTAGACAATTAGAGTTAAGAGGTTTTACTAATCTTATTATGCGCACACATAAAGAACTTGATCTTACCAGTCAAGCACAAGTGCAAAGCTTCTTTAAACAAGAGAGTCCTGACTACGTTATCTTAGCGGCGGCTAAAGTAGGCGGCATTCATGCGAATAACACCTATCCTGCAGACTTTATTTATCAAAATATGATGATAGAGGCTAATGTTATTAACTCAGCTTATGAGAACAAAGTTAAGCGCTTACTATTTTTAGGCAGTACTTGTATTTATCCTAAAGCAGTCGAGCAGCCAATGCGTGAAGATGCGCTGTTGACTGACGTATTAGAGCCAACCAATGAGCCTTATGCCTTAGCTAAGATTGCAGGCATTAAATTGTGTGAATCATACAACCGCCAACACGGTACAGATTTTAGATCAGTCATGCCAACTAACCTGTACGGTATTAATGATAACTTCCATCCAGAGAACTCACACGTTATCCCAGCATTAATGCAAAGGTTCCACCAAGCAAAGATTAATAATGATGCTGAAGTAGTTGTATGGGGCACAGGCAATGCTATGCGAGAGTTTTTATATGTAGATGATATGGCACAAGCATCTTTATTTGTATTAGAACTAGATGAACAAAACTACAAAGCCAATACCCAGCTTATGCTGTCTCATATTAATGTCGGCACTGGTAAGGAAATAACCATTCGAGAAATGGCAAAGACAATGAAGCAGGTAGTTAGGTACGAAGGTAGACTAACTTTTGATACAACAAAACCTGATGGCGCTCCAAGGAAGTTGATTGATATTACAAGATTAAAAAGAATGGGCTGGGAGTATAGTGTGGATTTAAAAGATGGAATTAAAAAGACCTATACTTGGTATTTGGAGAATTTTAATTGAAAATCACCATTGCTGGCATTTACTCCTTTACGTTCGTCCAACAAAAGATAAAACATTGCTAGGCGATCTTAGTAAGGCTAAAGAAAAATTGGGATGGGTGCCTGAAATTACACTACAAGAGATGTGTAAAGAGATGGCGACTCATGATCTTGAGCAAGCTAAACAACATGCTCTTTTAAAACAGCATGAATACGCTGCAACAATAAGTAGCGAATAAAATAGCCGTACGAATTAAGATATATTGCATTTATAATGAAAACAACCTATTTAAAAATCTATAGTCTGCTCACACCATCTGAACGTCGAGGGGTCATTGTACTAATGGCTCTAATGATGGTTGGAATGTTATTAGAGACACTAGGTATTGGACTAATAATTCCTGTAATAACGATCATGATGCAAGAGGATCTACTTATTAGTTATCCGTCTATTGCTTCAATCCTTAACTTTTTGGGTAATCCTTCTCAAACAGAATTAATCACTACTGTTATGATTGGGCTTGTGGGTGTTTATCTGATAAAAAATGTCTTTCTCGCTTTCCTTGTCTGGCGACAAGCACATTTTACCTTTGATGTTCAGGCTCATCTTTCTCAAAGGTTATTTACAATCTATTTACGTCAGACTTACACCTTTCATCTTCAGCGAAATTCAGCAGAACTGATTCGTAATGTGACCGGTGAAGTGAGTATATTCACAGGGGTAATTACTAGCGCACTTATATTGATTACTGAACTCATGGTATTGATTGGCATTACCATTCTTTTATTATTTGTTGAGCCATTGGGTGCATTGATTGTGGCTATTGTGTTAGGTGGAGCAGCATGGAGTTTTCACCGTATAACGCTTGTACGTATCTCCAGCTGGGGGCGTGAAAGACAATTTCATGATGGCTTACGTATTCAGCATTTGCAACAGGGTTTAGGTGGTGCAAAAGACGTCAAATTGCTTGGCCGCGAGAGCGATTTTCTTGCGCAGTTTCGCTCTCACAATGTTAAAAGTTCGCGTGCAATGAAACTTCAGTCTACTCTCCAGAATTTTCCACGCTTATTGTTTGAATTACTAGCTGTTACTGGTTTGGCAATTTTGGTAATGAGTATGCTAAGTCAGGGACGTGATATGACGAGTATTATCCCAACGCTTGGGTTGTTTGCCGCCGCTGCCTTTCGACTTATGCCTTCAGTTAATCGAGTGCTGAGCTCAGTACAGACATTACGTTATAGTCTTCCAGCGGTTAATACCCTTTTTAATGAAATTAAGCTCACCAGCCCAGATCCTATAAGTCAACAAACTGGCAGATCTGAAATTTTGATAAGTAAGCTAAGCCTAACAAATATTAAATATCAATATTCAGGTGCAGCATTCCCTGCACTTGATAGTATATCAATTAAAATTCAAAAAGGTGAATCTGTTGGTTTCATCGGTTCAAGTGGTTCGGGTAAAAGTACTTTGATTGATGTGATTTTGGGACTTCTCACCCCCAGTGCTGGACATGTTGATGTCGATGGCCATGATATTCAATTGAACTTACGTCAATGGCAGGATCAAATAGGGTATGTTCCTCAGTCAATTTATCTCACTGATGATACCTTAAGACGCAATATTGCTTTTGGGTTGCCTGATGAAAAAATTGATGATATTGCGGTTAAACATGCGATAGATGCTGCACAATTGGTTGAGTATGTATCCAGTTTGCCTTCAGGAATGGAGACCATTGTGGGTGAGCGAGGTGTTCGTCTTTCTGGTGGGCAACGTCAACGAATTGGTATAGCAAGAGCGTTGTATCACGATCCTGATGTGTTGGTGCTCGATGAAGCCACAAGTGCACTTGATAGTGTAACCGAAATTGGTATAATGCAAGCCGTTATGGCTTTACGTGGTAAAAAGACAATTATTATAGTTGCACATAGACTTTCTACTATTGAACACTGCGACAGACTGTATCGGCTGGACAAAGGTAAGGTTATTGAAGAAGGAACGCCTTCGGAAATAATCTAACCAACTGTAAACGCCGAAAGCCAGAGGACAGTGAAATAACGATATAGGAGCTTAAGTATAATGATGCTGAATATCTTTTCAATAAAGTTCGAATGCTTGAAACCCCTTACCCTAATGCATATATAAGAACTTGTGATGGAGAAAAATTATTAATACTAAAAACATCAATAGAATAATTAAAAGTATATATTTTTTATGAGCGACAGTCGTCTGATAATACTTTCGGGTGTGTCTTTTTATTTTAATGCTATGGCATCAGTAAATTTTGATAATGAAACAACTGGTTTCAATTGTGAGGATATATTAGTCATTGCTCATTATGGTTTTACTGACATTGATAAAGCCTCAATAAAAGAGCTTGCAAAAAATCACAAGTGGAAGGATGTGATTGATATTAGTGATATTAATTGTGAGATTAATAAGTCTTTTCCTCATCCAAGTCTCCTTGATTATCTGAAAAATCCTTTATCTATTAATCAAAAGTATGGTGGGCTAGTTAAGAAAATACACGAAGCTATACTGACAAAGACGGGGCTGATAGAAAATAACATCCATACTGTTAATATTGGAGCACCATCTATAATTAACAAATTGATTTTTTCCGCATTCCCTAAAGCAAGATATATAAGGTATGATGAAGGAAGTGAAAGTTATGGGCATTACATATATGAGAGACATGATTATATAAGGATTATACTGCGGAAATTTTCATGGGTATTTAAAGATGATATTTTGTATCCGTGGAGAGATTTAAGAGATAAGTATGATGTTAATTGCTATTGTGCAGGAGTGTTTAAATATGGCAATGAGTTATCAGTAAGCATAAAAGATGAGTATAAAAACATTCTTAAACTCTATAGCCACTTATTAAATATTGACTGGGTAAAATACAATAATGTGAAATTAATAGTGCCACTTCTTAATCTTCATAGAGATACACATAAAGAATGGATGGTTACCCTAGAGGCTGAATCAAAATTTTATTATGAAAAAGTAGTAAAGCTTTGCTCTCAAAAAAATATTTCACTTAATGATGTGTATATTAAGCCACATCCAAGGACATCTGAAAAAGATATTGAAAAGCTACGCAAAGAATTCAAGGGTATTAATTTTATTTCTAATGAGGATATTAAATGGCCTCTGGAGTTTTGGCTTGAAAAGTTTGGCCCGCTTGATGTTCTTAATATACCTGATTCAGGTACAATCAACGCTTCTTTGATTTATGATTCAGACGTATATTTAATGGATATACATGACCTGACGAGCAATCCATGGTTAATTGATGGATATAAAAGAATTATGAGTTTTCATTCTGAAAACACATCTTTAAAATATATTGAAGTGTAAAAATAGGAATTTTATTAATTATGTATAAACTATCAACCAGAATAACAAATATATTGTTCCGACTATGGAAGAAAAAATATCCTTATATATTTTCAATAAAAAGTCACAATGTGGTGGGTTGTGATTTTGAAGTGTCAAATAGTACAGAAGAGTGGCGTGTAAAATCTCTTGATGATGAGCATGAGTTTCTTGCGAAGTTTTTGTCTGAAATATCTACAAATGATATTGTATATGATATAGGTACAAATATTGGTATCTTCTCAGTCCATGCGGCTAAAAAAGCAAATAAGGTATATTCCTTTGAACCTGATCCAGGTTTCAGAAAGAGATTAATTCGAAATATAGACTTAAATATGCTTAACGATAAAGATATCGTAATTGAATGGGCAGTTAGTGATACCCAAGGAATTGTTACGCTTTATTCAGATGGTGAATCAGGTAGTTCACCAAGTCTAAAAAAAATAGGTGATCGAGGTGAGGTTGAAGTTAAATCTAATACAATAGATGATGCCATTAGTAATGATGAAATCAGGACCCCAAATGTTATTAAAATAGATATTGAAGGAGCTGAAATATTGGCTCTTAGAGGGATGAAAAAGTTACTTGAAAGTGAAGAGTCACCCAGATTGATTTTTATAGAATTACACCCTGTATTCCTTAAAGACTTTGATTCAACAGTAGATGAATGTAAAAGTATAATTGAAAAAGCGGGCTATATTTCGGAGTACTCTGATGTGAGAGATAATCAAGAACATTGCATATATAGAAAAAATAACTAAATGTCGGCAGACACAATTAAAGTTAAAATGTTAGGTCAGGTTGGTGTAAGGCTTGCTTGCCATGATATTGTGATATATATAGATCCATATCTTTCTGATTATGTTGAAAAAACTGAAGGCGGTAATTTAAAAAGATTAATTCCCGTTGAAGTTGCCCCCTCAAATATCCTAGATGCAAATTATGTATTGATTACACATGAGCACATTGATCATTGTGACCCTGAAACAATAATTCCTTTATCTATTAGTTCAGCTAAGTGTAAGTTTATTTGTTCTAAACCAGTGAGTGAATTATTGATTGGGTGGGGGGTTGATGAAAACAGGTTGATTAATAATGCCAATGGTGTAATTAATATAAGTGATGAAGTTATAGTTCATACTTTACCATCTGCTCACCCTACTATTGTACCCTTGGTTGATGGTGGTTGGGAGTGTGTAGGCTACGTGTTAGAGGTGCAAGATAAAATAATTTATCATGCCGGTGATACTAGTGTAAATGAAGACCTAATAATACACTTACAAAAATTTAATGCTATTGATGTGGCATTTATGCCAGTTAATGAGTGTAATTATTACCGTAAAAAAAATGGGATAATTGGTAATATGACTATACGCGAAGCATTTCAGATGGCGACTGATGTTGATGTAAAAATATTTATTCCAACACATTGGGATATGTTTGAATGTAATCAGGTGTATAAAGAAGAAATAGAATTGTTGTATGAAAAATTAAAACCACCCTTTGAGTTATTATTATATCCGGAATATATTTAAGAATATGTTGGTAAGTATTGTTATTCGAACTTTTAACGAAGAAAAACATTTAGGGGATTTGCTTTATTCAATTAACAATCAATCTACAGATGGTTTTGATGTGGAAACTATACTTGTTGACTCAGGTTCGACAGATAAAACATTAAATATAGCAAAAAGTTTTAACTGCAATATTGTTCATATAAATAAAGATGACTTTAGTTTTGGTCGCTCGCTTAATATGGGGTGTGATGCTGCAAATGGTGAGTTTCTAATCTTTATTAGTGGACACTGCATACCTTTAGACAATAAGTGGATTAAAAATATAATTAAACCCTTTTCAGATGAAAATATTGCTTATACTTATGGAAAGCAAGTTGGTAATAGTTTAAATAAATTTAGTGAGCATCAAGTTTTTGAGAAGTTTTATCCAGATAAAAGCGCTATTCCTCAAGAAGGCTTCTTTTGTAATAATGCAAATTCAGCTTTACGAAAAAGCACATGGCTGGGAGTTCGATTTGATGAAGAGCTCACTGGTCTTGAAGATATGGATCTAGCAAAACGACTGTTATCTGACGGTCTAATGATTGCCTATGTTGCTGAAGCATCGGTAGTACACATACATGAAGAAAATTGGATAAGAATACGACTCAGATATGAACGGGAGGCCATTGCTTTACAAAAAATAATGCCCGAAGTGCATGTCAACTTTGTAGATGCAAGTAGATATTTTTTTAACTCCCTTTATTATGATTTTATTGTTGCATTTCAGGAACAATGTCTCTGGCGTAATTTAAGTAACATATTTATGTTTCGACTGATGCAATATTGGGGTACTTATCGAGGAAACCATGAGCATAGAAAGCTCTCACGTCAAATAAAAGAAAATTATTTCTATCCGAAATAATTTTAGATAAATGGAAAAATTATAATGAGTAAACGAAAAGTTGTAGCACTTCTTCCAATGAAGGCAAATAGTGAAAGAGTCAAAGGGAAAAATTTCCGTACTTTTGTAAATAAACCTCTTTTTAAATGGATACTTGATTCTTTATTAGATGTAGATGAAATTAGCCAGGTTGTTATTAATACCGATGCACGAGATATTCTTGCTGAAAATGGTTTAATTGAATCTAACCGAATTTTGATTCGTGATAGAAAAGAGGAGTTGTGTGGTGATTTTGTAAGCATGAATAAAATATTATTAGATGATATTAATGAGATATCAGCAGATCTTTATTTAATGACACATACAACAAATCCACTACTGACTGCCACTACTATAAAATCTGCAATTCAAAAGTATGATGAAACTTTAGCAGATGGTAAGTGTGACTCATTATTTTCTGTTACGCGCTACCAAACAAGATTTTATCGTGAAGATGGTACTGCTATAAATCATGACCCGAAAAATTTATTAAGAACACAGGATTTAGAACCATGGTATGAAGAGAATTCAAATTTATATATATTTACAGCAAATAGTTTTGAATCAACTGGTGCACGGATAGGAGAAAATCCTGTGATATTTGAAACACCAGTTCTTGAATCAATTGATATTGATGAACAATCTGATTGGAATTTAGCGGAAGCTGTCTCCAAAATAAAGCAATAATTGTATAGGGAAAATAATGATGAAAGTATTAGTAACATGCCCACCAATGCTAGGTATGATCGATGAATTTAGACCAGTATTTGAAGAAAACGGAATAGAAATAGATGCTCCAGATGTTGTTCAGGTTATGAGCGAAGATGAGCTTATTTCAATTATGCCAAAATATGATGGATGGATAATAGGTGATGATCCGGCAACAAGACAAGTATTCGAAAGTGGAAAAGCGGGTAACCTTAAAGCTGCAGTAAAATGGGGGATCGGTGTTGATAATGTTGATTTTAAAGCAGCGGATGAATTTGGTATTAAAATTATTAATACTCCCGATATGTTTGGTGCTGAAGTTGCAGATACAGCAATGTCCTATTTAGTTGCACTTGCAAGAAGTCTTTTTTGGATAGATCGCAAAGTTAGAGATGGAGGCTGGCCAAAACCAAGAGGTATATCACTTAAAGGTAAAACGGTAGGCTTAGTTGGATATGGTGATATTGGAAAAAACACTGCAAAAAGGATGCTGGCTGCAGATTTAAATATAATTCTTTACGATCCTGCCTTCAATATAGATGAGAATGATTCCATTATTTCATCTGAGTGGCCAAATAGGCTGGATGAGTGTGATTTCCTAGTGTTTACTTGTTCACTGAATGAATTTAATCGACATATGCTGAATGAATCTGCTTTGAATATGTGTAAACAAGGCATATACGTAATTAATGTGGCTCGTGGACCACTTATAAATGAAAATGATTTGATTGCAGCACTGAAGTCTGGAAAAGTATCTGCAGCGGCACTTGATGTAATGGAAGATGAACCTTTGCCTATGGAGTCTCCACTAAGAGAATTTGAATATTGCATTTTCGGCTCACATAATGGCTCAAATACTGTCGACGCAGTGAGAACAGCAAGTTTCGAAGCTATGTCAATCTTGTTTAAATTTTTAAAGGTTAATTGATTGAAAAATTCTATTCTGATTACTGGTGCTAATGGAGGTATTGGCGCCTCCTTGGTTAAATCGTTTCGTGAAGAAGGATACGTGGTTATTGGAACTGATTTAACTAGTAAAAAAGTAGAGTGTGATTTTTTTATTCAACAAGATATTTCTTTATTAATTAATAATGAAACAATGTCGGATGATTTTTTTTCAAAAATTAATGATGTTGCAGATAAACACCCTTTAAAAGGTGTTATTAATAATGCTGCAATACAAATATTAGGTGACATAAAAACACTTGATATAAATGATATGCAAACTACATTTAATATAAATGTTTTGGCACCATTTATGATTGTTAAAAAACTATATGATAAGCTAGTTATGAATGAAGGTGTAGTTGTTAATATAGGCAGTATTCATACAAAGTGTACCAAATCAGGATTTTTAGCTTATGCGACAAGTAAACATGCTCTTAAAGGGCTAACACAATCACTCGCCGTAGAGTTAGGTAGCAAAATAAGAGTTAATATTATTCAGCCAGCAGCTACAAAAACAGAGATGTTAATCGAGGGGTTTGATGGCAACAATAACGGCCTTGAAGAACTTAATAAATTTCATCCTATTGGCCGCATTGCATTACCTAGTGAAATAGCAAATGTTGCTGTATTTCTTGTATCAGACAAGGCAAGTTTTATGACTGGTGCAACTATCAACGTTGATGGTGGTATTGGTGTACGATTACACGATCCTGAATAAATATCACTTATTCTAATATCCATACATTTTTTATAAAGCATTAATTAAATTCCAAAAAATATTATGAATGCACTTATATCTCTTCTAAAATTAATGTTAAGCAATACAAAACACATTCCTGGGTTTATTCATAAAAATGAGGTTTATCTGTTGGCAGGTAAGGTTGATGATGCATTTGTAAATGAGATATTAGAAAGGGCGCGATTTTATATACCAGGAATTAAAATTGATGTGGTTAGAGTTGAAGAAAATGAGCCCCCAATAAAAGTTATTCTAAGTCGGTCACCTATTTTAGTAGTTGGTGAAGTAAAGATTAGAAAATGGTGGCCACAGAAAATCTTAGGTAATGTCTATAATGTGGATTATAAAAGAACACCTCATGAAGGTTGGAATTGGCATACCTTGGCGGACTATTTATTTTTTGATAAAAAAGTAATTAAGAAATCAAAAGATAGGTTTATTAAATCAATAACAAATAATTTAGGCGAAAATAAAGATAAATGTTATATTTTTGGGACAGGGAAATCGCTAGAAAAGGCTGTAAGTCATGATTGGTCTGACGGGTATAGAGTGGTTTGTAATACGATTGTTAGAGATGAAGAGTTATGGTCTCACATAAATCCACACTATATAGTTGCAGGTGATGCAATTTATCACTTTGGGCACTCGGAATTTTCACGAGCTTTTAGAAAAGATCTTTTAAAACGTTTAACTGAGTCAAATGCAAAGTTTATATACCCAGCATCATTTCATGCCTTGGTGTTTAGAGAAATGAATAGCATTCAAGAGCAACTAATTCCTGTACCAAATGGTACTTCAAAAGAATTTTATCATGGGTTAATTCCAGATTTTAAATTACCTAGTTTGGGTAATGTTTTACCTTTGCTACTTTTACCCGTCGCATGCACTTTATCAAAAAATACAAGTATGTTGGGGTTTGATGGACGTGCTCCAGATGACAAGTTATTCTGGAGTAACTCAATTAAACATAGTTATCCTGAATTGATGGGTAACCTGCAGAATGCCCATCCGAAATTTTTTGAGCATTATTTAAAGGATCAACGACCAGAAAATTATACAAAAAATGTACATGGCGATGAGCTTGATAGCCTATTAACGCAAGCTGAGTTGATTGGGTGGAAGTTTATTTTGATGTCTAAAAGCTGGACAAAAACTCTTCAGAAAAGATTTGTAAGTGGTTTATTTGATGAAAGTAGAAAGTGATTATGAATTTCTTTCAAATTCTCAAATAATTATATTTGAATGTTATATATGAAAAATGTTTTACCTGAAGTTATGTCTATTATGAATGATACTTATTATGGGGTTACAATTAAACATACTAAACTTAATTTGAGATGGGTAAACAATTGAATGTATTAATAGTCGGAGGTGCCGGTTATATTGGCTCTCACATGGTTAAAATGCTCTCGCAATTGGGGCATGAGGTAATAACATTAGATAATCTTTCAAATGGTTATCGTGATGCTGTTATGTTTGGCAATTTTATTGAGGGTGATATTACTGATAAAAAATTACTGAATAAGTTATTCTCAGATAATGATTTTGATGCGGTAATGCACTTTGCATCTTATATTCAAGTGGGCGAATCTGTTTCTAATCCATCTATCTATTATAAAAACAATGTCAGCAATACTCTAGTTTTATTAGATTCTATGGTAGAACATGGGATTAAGAATTTTATATTTTCTTCTACGGCGGCAATATTTGGTGAACCACAATATACGCCTATTGATGAGAGTCATACTAAATCACCAATTAATCCTTATGGGCATTCAAAGTTAATCGTTGAGCAAATCTTATCTGATTATGATTATGCGTATAATCTAAAGTTTGTGTCATTACGTTATTTTAATGCTGCTGGTGCAGATCCTGAAAATCAATTAGGTGAACGCCATTCCCCAGAAACACACTTAATTCCATTAGTTTTACAAGCTGCATCGGGTAGAAGAGATTCAATTACTATTTTTGGTGATAAATATGATACTCCAGATGGCACATGTATACGGGATTATATTCATGTTAATGATTTATGTAGCGCACATTTATTAGCTCTTGAACATTTAGATAAAGGTGGCAATAGTAAGAGTTATAACTTAGGGAATGGTCAGGGTTACTCAATCAAAGAAATTATCGATAATGCAAAAATTATAACCGGAAAAGATTTCAATGTTGTAATAGGTAAGTATCGTGATGGAGATCCAGCGCGATTAGTTGCAGACTCAAAATTAATACAATCTGAATTAGGGTGGAAGCCAGAATTTTCTGATATAAAAATAATTTTACGTCATGCTTGGGAATGGGAACAGATATTTAATAATTGGACATGATTTATTTATTATTTATGCTTGTATAATTGATTGGTTTGATAAACGCAATTTAGGTGATGAATTTATGATTGAACGAATTATGAATAATGATAAGGAACTTGCACTTATCATCCGTACTTCATATCACAAAGATGGTATTGAGTTTTTTACTCCTGACACCTACTCACAACAAATTGGATATATGAATCGACCCAAGGGGTATGTCATTCCACCACATGTTCATAATCCTGTTGAGCGTAAAGTTGAATTTACGAAAGAAGTACTTTTTATTAAGAGTGGTCGTGTGAGAGTGGATTTTTACTCAGATGAACAAGAATATTTTGAAAGTACTCTTTTGGGAACTGGAGATGTGGTCCTTCTCGCTTATGGAGGGCATGGCTTTGAAATGCTAGAGCCAACAGAAATCATTGAAGTTAAGCAGGGCCCTTATGCCGGTGATAAGGATAAAACACGCTTCGATCCAGTTGATGCAAGTGCTTTAATAATGAGAGGTAATGACTAAATGATCCCCGTCAATGAACCTTTATTGGATGGTAATGAAAAAAAGTATTTATTAGAGTGTATCGAAACAGGATGGATTTCTTCTGAAGGTCCCTTTATTAAAAAATTTGAGAAAAAGTTTGCAGATCGTGTAGATCGAAAATATGGCATTGCAGTAACTAATGGAACGGCGGCACTTGATGCGGCAGTAGAGGCTTTGGGTATTGGTTCGGGTGATGAAGTTATTATGCCGACCTTTACAATTATATCGTGCATCGGACAAATTATTCGGGCAGGCGCCACGCCTGTATTGGTTGATAGTGATGCTGAAACCTGGAATATGGATGTAACGCAAATTGAGGCAAAGATTACTCCGCGCACTAAAGCTATTATGATTGTACATATTTACGGCTTGCCAGTGGATATGGATCCTGTGCTGGATATTGCCAAACGACATGGCTTAAAAGTTATTGAAGATGCGGCACAGATGCATGGACAAACCTATAAGGGTAAATCCTGCGGTAGTTTTGGTGATATCAGTACATTTAGTTTTTATCCCAATAAACACATTACCACTGGTGAAGGCGGCATGGTTGTTACCAATGATAACCTTCTAGCTGAGAACTGTCGTAGTTTGCGTAATCTATGCTTTCAACCTGATAAACGTTTTGTGCATGAGCGTTTAGGCTGGAATCTACGCATGACTAATATGCAAGCAGCACTTGGAGTGGCTCAACTAGAGCAGCTGGATAACTTTGTTCAACGAAAACGAAACATAGGCAATCGTTATAATGAACTTTTATCTGAGCTACCAAACGTACAGTTGCCATTGTCAAAAACTGATTATGCTGAAAATATTTATTGGGTTTATGGTCTTTTACTTGACGATGATTTTGTTATGGATGCAGAAGCGGTTATGGGTAAGCTGGCTGAAAAAGGTATAGGGACACGACCATTCTTTTGTCCAATGCATATGCAACCAGTACTGCAACGTTTGGGATTATTTGAAGGAGAGAAATATCCTGTAGCAGAGGGCTTATATCGACGTGGTTTTTATATTCCAAGCGGTATGGCACTGACTGATGATCAAATTAAAGAATCTGCACTTGCAGTAAAGGAGGTTTTAAAATGAACCAGGTATTCGACAGCTATGCGCAGTATTACGATTTATTGTATCAAGATAAGAACTATGTTGCCGAAGTAGAGTACATAGTATCGCATATTCGTGTTCATACACCTAAAGCAAAACATATTCTTGAATTAGGTTGTGGCACCGGTGCACATGCTGAACATCTTGCACGCATGGGCTATACAGTCCATGGTATAGATATGAGTGAAAAAATGCTTGCTCGTGCCGAGGTGCGCAAGGAAGGGTTACCTGCAGATGTAGCCGCTAGATTGTCGTTTAGTCTCGGGGACGTACGTTCAGTTCGCACTAATGATACTTATGATGTTGTGACCTCACTTTTTCATGTAATGAGCTATCAATCAACCAACGATGATCTGGCCGCAGCTTTTGAAACTGCGGCTGCACACTTATTGCCAGGTGGACTATTTCTATACGATTTTTGGTATGGTCCTGCCGTATTGACACAACAACCAGATACACGAGTAAAAAGACTCGAGAGCAGTGAAATTAAAGTTACGCGGATTGCTGAACCTAAAATGCATGTTAATGAAAATATAGTCGATGTTAATTACGATGTGTTTATCGAGCAAAAGGAGACAGATGAGATTACTCAAGTTCAGGAAAATCATAAAATGCGTTATATATTTTTAACTGAGCTAGAATACTTTCATAATAAGAAAGTATGGTCAGATTATAGGGCTTATGAGTGGTTAGAAACTACATTGTTAAGTGAAAAATCTTGGTCGGGCTTTGTTGTTTCAATTCATAAATAAAAATTTCAAAATTGAAAGAAGACACAACAAATCGTATTTTAATTATTCATCCAGAGGGTGGCACACTGAGCAACCCATCGTTGAAGTCGATTATCGATCTTCTTTTAAAATCAGGTTTTAAGGTTGATCTTAGGTGCCCACAGTCTACAAGATCTCCTGACAGTTATCTTAATGTGGGATTTTTAGCCTATGGCGCATTAATTAGGAAAGCCAAAACTATTCTGATAGAACGTCTTTCATTATATATTGGTGCAAGTATCTTGGTCTTTCTCGAGAAGTTATTTTTGTACGGGCGGTATGATCTTATTATAGGCGTGGATAGGCAGGGGCTTGTTGAAGCTAGTATTCTGGCAAGGCTTTTGGGGGTTAAGCATGTTTACATCTCTTTCGAAATCATGTTTGAAGAGGAAACATCTAGGAGGTATAAGTCACTCGAGAGAAAGACCACAAAGAACGTTTCGATGTGGATTGTGCAGGACTACGTTCGTGAGGAAGAATTGCAAAAAGAAAATTCTATGGATATATCAAAGAGCTTTCTTTTACCCGTTTCCTCTACTGGCGCTGGCAAGTTTTCGCCAGCCAGACTTCGTGATGAATTAGGGATCCCTAATGAGAAAAAAGTTGCCATACTGATCGGTTCGCTCTGCGAATGGACGATGGCTGATGAGATAATAAAAAGTACGGAAAGCTGGCCTGATGAATGGGTATTAGTGATACACGAACGCCATGGTAATGCGTTGGAATTCATGGATGGATTACGCGGCCGGATAAACATGGGTGAATTACTTGGGCTCAAGGTATTTGTAAGCACCAAATTAAACGTTGCTGTGGATGATTTGGGATATATCCTGAACGGCATTGATGCTGGCTTTGCCTTGTACAAGCCAACTTATTCCTCCAAATACACCGGAAAAAACCTTCAATATATAGGCGAGGCATCAGGAAAGATAAGTACTTACCTACGCTATGGTATTCCAATTATAACAAATGAAATTGGATTGTATTCCACACATGTTCGAGAGTCAAAAATTGGTGAGATAGTTGAGTCGTCTTCACATATATTTGAATCTCTTATTAAATTATCTGATAATGATGAATTCTCTAAAAATGCAATTACATTTTTTTCATCACATCTAGATTTTGTTAATTACGAAGAGTTTCTATTGTCGCGTATTAAACAAGTAATGACATCGTGATCATATCTCACAATCCATATATTCCTATTAAAGCAAGCTACATATTCTTATTTTTAAGTTTTATTGTGATTTCTTTATCAGTCATGCTGATGTTCCCGCCAGGGCTTTATATGGGCTCTCTTTTTCTTTTGGCCGCTTTAGTTACCTACTCTCGGTTTTGTGTCGAACATTTGTTTTATGCGACATGGACTCTAGTGTTCATTAATTATTTATTGGGGCCTTTGTCATATCAATTGGTAGGTGATATTACTCTTTCGGTCGTATATTTATTTATGTGGTTCTTTGCATTTTTATTGGGGTTCAAAATATCGAAAGCTCTATTTTATGTAACCAGCAAGAAGGATATACCAACTCCTAGACGGATGAAGCAAATTAAACTCTTTGGGGTTTTTGGGGCTTTTTTGCTGGTGATTGGTGGTGTGATTACTGCAGCTCCATATATTTCGACACTTGATTTCGCTGGACTCAGGTCAAATTTATTTGAGAATGTAAGTGCGTTTAGCCGGATTGGATGGCCGCTTGCAGGCGCCGCATTTTTTACAATAACACACTTCGTGCATTCGAAGAATTTCGATGATCCAATACTTACTAAGATTACATTTTTAATGTTGTCGATAGTTCCGATTTTCTCCGCTGGTAGGCAATTATACCTTCAAATAATGTTGCTGATTATTCTTGGGTTTCTATATAAGAAAAATTTCATGGGATATGAGTATCGTTCAATATATCCGGTTTTGGGACGCAAAAGAGCTAGGTTTTTGAAGCAGGTTTCTGTTGTTATTTTAGGTTTAGGCACCGTAGTCAGTGTTTTACGGTTTGATTTTGCGTCGATAGAACGGTTCTCTACAAAATTAAACATGTTCAAAGAATACAGCGGGGTTAGTTTGAGGGACGGGTATGAGTTGATTTTTAATTTTACACCAGTTGTTATTCAAGATCTGTTCGTTGAATTTTCGTATTATTTTGGTGCTCAGATTCCAAAATATTTTGAATGGTTTAGCCTTAATTTTAATCAGTTTCAGTATATCTGGTTTGACTTAATTAATAAGTCCCCCTTTATTGCCAGAAATGTGGATAAAATTTTGACTCTAATGGAGTTTGACTTCCAATTTACGGGTGGAAGTCACTTTGTCGCACAATATGGCTATGTTCATGCTTTCACCTGGAGTACCGCCATATCCAGCAATATCAATTTTTTTGGGATTATTGGAACATTGGTTGTTCAGTTTATTTTCGGAATGGTTGTGGCGCTATCATTTGTTGGATTCAGAAATAATCCTAACTCGTTTTCCGCCTTTAATTTTTTAGTTGCAAATTCTGTGTTAGTGTTTTATGGGGTGATTGCCTCTGTTCTAATGGAAACCCAGTTCCTAGTTTATTATTTATTGTCGGCATTTTATTTTTTTTCGGCCAGCAGTTTTATGCATCGGCAATAATTGAATTCGCAATTTTTTGAATCAACTTAGGGTAGCGTGGTTGTAAATGCTTAGACACTTTCTTAATTTTTTACTTTGGATATTACCCTCTCCCGTCTCGTCTTTTTTGTTTCGAGAGTGTTGTTTTAAGTTAAGTCATGTCAATTTAGGTGACAACGTATCAGTGTGTGGTCGAGGTTGGATTTACGGCCGTGGTTCACTTAGTATAGGAGATAATACATGGCTAAACCCTAGTGTGATTTTTTACACCCACTTGGATGCGCCAATAGTTATAGGTTCTAACTGTGATATCTGCCCAGTTGTGCTTGATAACTCCCAACATTTCTAGATGTGGGAAGACAGTGGGAAATAAAAAATGTTGGGATAATTGTCTTATTATTGAATGAGTAAAATAACATAATGGATGCTGGAAATAAATTTACCCCAAAAAAAGAATGTTGTACGTCACGATTAATATCAAAAGAAATGTTGGAAATTAAGCGTGAGGATTACAGTAAGTTTAAATCTGTAAATTTTTTATATGAGAGAAGAATTCCACATAAAGAGGGCGGTCTAAGACTTAGTGGTTACTTTAAAAACAATATCAAAAACAAACCGCTTGTTACAATTATTACAGCTGTTTTTAATGGTGGAAAAAACTTAGAAAAAACTATCCTCAGTATAGTTAACCAAACGTATGATAATATTGAATATATAATTATTGATGGTGGTTCAAGTGACAATACATTGGCTATTATTAAAAAATACGATAAAGTCATTAACTATTGGATTAGTGAATCTGATCTAGGTATTAGTGATGCCTTTAATAAGGGGGTTAGAGTTTCATCTGGGGCATATATAAATTTTCAAGGTGATGGGGATGGTTTTATATCGTCTGATGCTTTAGAGAAAGTATTTACAGATATCAATCCTGCTGAAGATATGCTTGTAAGCACAAGAATACAAAGAATAGATATAAATGGTAAAGAACTGTTTAGTTCAAAATATATTGAAAGTTTTGATAAAAAATCACTACTATTTAAGATGTCACTTCCCCATCAAGGACTGTTCACGCATAAGAACTACTTTGAGCAGTATGGATTATTTGATGTAAATAATGTTTTTTGCATGGATTATGATCATTTACTCAGAAGTTATCATAAGTTTCCAAAAGTTGTGACTAAAGACATTGTGACAGCTAGATGGAGGGATGACGGACTTGGAAAAGGTAAGACTCTTGAGATACTAGATGAATATAACAAGATAAAAAGAAATAATAAAATAGCCAACTCCTTAGTTTTAAACTTTGTTCATTATTGGTCAGTTTTTAAATATCATGTAAAACAATTAATGGAGAAGATTAAGCATGATAGGGGTATTAAGATATAAATGAAAAATAATATTTTATGGGTTAACAACCTGAAAGTTTTTGGTATTTTGGCCGTTATATTGGGACATATTTCTTCACCTTTAGGTGGTTTTATATATTCTTGGCATATGCCTTTATTTTTTATCTTATCTGGATTTTTTATTAAATTTAATCTGCCAATTAAAGAATTTTTTATAAAAGATTTTCAACGGTTAATGGTGCCTTACTTTTTATTTGCATTGGTTGGTCTAGTTGTGGAGGCTTTGAAAAGAATAGCTTTGCATAGAGATAGCCTTGATTATCTACATGAAATAAAAGGTATTTTTATTTGGATGGACATGACATCCTTGATAAATAGTTATGCTTTTGTATTATGGTTTTTACCTACTCTATTTTTTGCTCGAATGTTCTTGGTTGCTATTCATAAATGTATAGAAAATGTAGTATTTCAGTTTATTGTAGTTGCTATCTTATTTACTACTAGTTTTTTCGTAGAGCTGCCATTCGCTATTGACAACTCTCTTAATGCTATCCTCTTTCTATTTATAGGAAATATATTTTATAAATCATACCAAGAAAAATATATATTGTATTCTTTGCCTTTTATGGCGACTGCCATATATTTAGTTTATGGAATTCCCAGTTTAGATATTGCGACTAAGAGTTATAATAATATTGTATTAAATATATTTTTTTCAGTTAGTGTGGTATATATCATGATAGCTATCTTTAAAAGAATAAATTATTCAAATAAATTATTGACTATATGGGGGGGCAATATAATGCTGCTATTTATCGTGCATCCATATACTAATAATATTGCCTATATTATGGTGGAAAAAATCCATTTTGGGGATTGGTATCTAAAATTTTTTATTTCTTTAGCTTTACTTCAAATTATTCTTTGGATAAAACAAAAGTTTGAAAATAAAGGAATTTTTAGGTATGTATGATTATGTAATAGTTACTCATATACCTGCTTTTTATAAAGTTAACCTTTATAACCAACTATCAAAAAAATTAAACATATTGGTAATTTTTATAGCAAATAATACAAATGAAAAAAGAGCTGATGATTTTATCACTTTAGAAAAATCTGAGTTTAAATATCACGTATTGTCTAATGGTGACTTCCAAGTAAGAGATGTAAAGAATAATATCTTCTTACTAAGATCTATATTAAAGACTGTAGATTATAAAAAGATACTTGTAAGTGGCTGGGATTTAAAAGAATTCTGGTATCTTATTTTTGTAAATATTAAGTCAAGAAACTGCCTAGCATTAGAGTCAACAATAAATGAAAGTAGAATAGATGGACTAAGAGGGTTTATTAAAAAGATTTTTCTAAGTCGTATATCTACGGTTTTTTCATCTGGAAAACTTCATCTAGAGCTTCTTAATGCGCTGAACTTTGAGGACGAGATAATAGTCACAAAAGGCGTTGGTATAATCAATAAACCAAACTTTGAACCTGTCAAAAGAGAGTACAAAAAAAAGTTTTTATTTGTAGGCCGCCTCTCGAGTGAAAAAAATATAAAACAACTTGTGGAAATATTTAATGCACTATCTGATTACACATTAATCATAATAGGTACAGGGCCACAAGAAAGGGAGTTAAAGTGTATAGCACATAAAAACATTATATTTTTAGGTCAAGTAGAAAATAGAAAGCTAAAAAAATACTTCTTATCAAATGATATTTTCATATTGCCAAGCATTGATGAGCCATGGGGTTTGGTAGTTGAAGAGGCACTATATTTTGGCATGCCTGTGATAGCAAGTAAAAATTGTGGGGTTAGTGAACTTATCAAAGATGGTGTAAGTGGATTTACTATAGGTATAAAAGGTAATGAGATTAAAAAAAGCATTACATGTATTGATAATCAAAAATATCTAAATCTTTTGGCTGGTGTAGGGCAATATTCTATTGGCAGTAAAGATTATCTGCAAGTAGAGAGTTATGTCTTATAATAAAATTAAGATTTTAGTAATCCATAATAGGTATCAATCAAATAACATTGGTGGTGAGGATGTAGTTTATGAAAATGAGTTATTATCTTTACGGGAAGAATTAGGATTTGAAAATGTATATTGTTATGAAGTTTCAAATGATAATATAAATAAACTTTCACTGCTCTTCAATATATGGTTTTCATTAAAGCATTTTAATAATATAAAAAGGATGGTAAATCATAATAATATAGACTTAGTTCATATTCATAATTTTTACCCAATATTAACTCCGAGTATCTTTAAAGCTTCAAAGGAGGCTGGCGCTAAAGTAGTCCATACTCTACATAATTATAGACTTTGGTGCATATCCGGAATTTTTTATAGGGATGGTCACGGCATATGTGAATTGTGTATTAAGAAGAAATTTCCGATACATGGAATTTTGAATAAATGCTATCGTGACTCCCTGATACAAAGTGTGTTGGCTCAATTTTCATTTTGGTTCTATCGGTCTACAAAAGCGTTCGATAGTATTGATTATTTCTTTGTCCTTACAAATTTTCAAAAAGATAAAATTAGGTCGCTAGGAATTGCAAAAGATAAAATTATATTAAAGCCAAATGGGCTTGGCTCTATGCCTAGTACGATAGAGACTAAAGATGGTTATATTTATGTTGGAAGACTCGAGGAGTCAAAAGGGATATGTGAACTATTAAGAGTCTGGAAAAAATTACCTCAAAAATTTTCGATCACTATTATTGGTGGTGGAAAACTTGAAAGAGATCTTAAGGAGAAATACCAATCATTAAATATTATTTTTAAAGGGAAATGCTTAAGGTGAGCCCCAATCGTTGGACAGAAAACAGGTAAAAATAAGACAATTTTCCATACGGTTTGAGGGTGATTTTTTACGATCAATTGAATTTGCTATCAAGCAATCGATTGGATGTTTGGTTGTCAGGATTGGATATGAATTTTTTTGGTCGTTTGGGATCTGTTTCAACATCATCTGCTTCCGATAGTATGTGGAAATATAAGTTTCATATTGATAATTTTTATTTAGAGTTTTTAATTGAAGCAGGTATTTTTTATTTCATACTATTATTATTTTCTCTTATTTATATAGGGTTAAAATTGAGAAAAAAAGTATTAAATAATTATCGCGTAATAGCGCTTTTTATAGCTTTTTTAATTTTTTGTTTGTTTGATGCCGGAATGTTTTCTACAGGTAATATTTTAAATATCTTTATTTGGTCGGTAATTGCGTTTGTTTTAAGTAAAAGGTATTTGGATAATGCATAAAGTTTTTTTGGATAATATAATCTTATCCCTTCAAAAAGCAGGCGGCATATCTGTTTACTGGTTTGAGTTGTTGAGACGTTTTAGCCTATCTCAGAATATAAAAATCTATGAAATGCCCAGTGATAACATCTTTCGTAATCAATTGTGCTTAAAAACTGAATTAGAATCACATATACCTTTGAGTTTACTTCGATATTTACCTTTTATTCGAAAATTACAAGAATTCTCTATTTTTCATAGTAGTTACTATCGTGTAAGCCTTCAAAAAAACATTGCTAATATTACAACTGTTCATGATTTTACGTATGAATATTTTTCTTCTGGATTAAAGAAAAAAGTTCATTCATGGCAAAAGAGCTTTGCTGTTAGGCATTCAGCGGGGATTATTTGTGTTTCTGAGAATACAAAAAATGATTTATTAAAGTTTACTCCGGGTATTAATCCGACCCAAATTAAGGTGATTTACAACGGTGTAGGGGATGAGTTTTATCCGTTAGTGTCTATTGAGTCGGATTATGGATTTGATGAGTTGACTGGGAAAAAAATTGTTTTGTTTGTGGGGGATCGCAGTCCTTATAAGAATTTTGATAAAGCTATTGATGTTGTGAAACAATTTTCTGATTTAAGTCTTGTGGTGGTGGGGGGTAAGCCTTTCTCAGGTGACGAGCAACAGATGCTCGCCGAGTTAAATGGGCGGTTTTTTTCCTATAAAGGTGTTTCTGGTGAGGCTTTAAATTGGCTTTATAACCATGCTTTTTGCTTATTATATCCATCTAGTTATGAGGGTTTTGGTATTCCTATAGTTGAAGCTATGAAGGCAGGCTGCCCGGTTGTTTCTACAAATGTATCTTCTATTCCTGAAGTAGCCGGGGATGCAGCTTTGTTGGTTGATGCCCTCACGGTTGAGTCCTTATCTGAAAAAATATCCATGCTTTATGAACCTGTGATCCGCTCTGCTTTAAGAGAAAAAGGCTTTGTGCAAGCAGCTAAATTTTCATGGGATAAGTGTTTTGAAGAAACCATAGAGTTTTATAAAGAGGTTTGGCAACGTGAGTTTGGAGAAAAAAATTAAAGTATCTATAATTACAGTTTGTTATAATTCATCTAAATTTATCCGCTCTGCGATTGAATCTGCTTTATCACAAGACTATAACGATATTGAATATATTATTATTGATGGTGGTTCTCATGACGGTACGATGGATATAATCAACGATTTTCAGGGCCGAATTGCTCATGTCGTAAGTGAACCAGATAAGGGTATTTATGATGCAATGAACAAGGGCATTTCTCTAGCAACGGGGGGCGTGATTGGTATTGTAAATTCGGATGATTTTTACTCTAACCCTTATGTTATTTCTCAAGTTGTACAGACGTTTAAAGATAATCCTAATACGGACTTAGTATTAGGCAACGTTGATTTTGTTAATGCCAAAGATTTAACCATGCCTGTTCGTCTCTATTCTTCTTTTAAGTTTGCATCATGGAAAATGCGATTTGGTTTTATGCCAGCACATCCTGGCGCTTTTATTAAAAGATCGGCTTATGATGAAGTTGGTCTTTATAAATTGGGTTATAAGATTGGTGCTGATTTTGATATGTTTGTACGCCTTTTGATGGTAAAAAAAATGCCTTACATTAAACTTAACCAAACGTTGGTTAGGATGCAAGTGGGAGGAGTGAGCACATCTGGACTAAGAAGTTATTCAACCTCCACAAATGAGATGTTGCGCTCATTAAAAGAAAATAAAGTTTACTCAAATGGCTTGTTTGTTTTGTTACGTTTACCCGTTAAATTTTTTCAGATGGCTCGTCTTAAGTTAGGTTTTAAATGAGCGTTTTAGTAACTGGTGCAACTGGATTTGTAGGCCGTGCTTTAGTTGAGCTGTTTGGGTTTAGGCAGGATATTCCAAATTTGTTTGCACAGTCCAATATTGTAACCTTGCCTTCTTTTTATGGTGAAGGCTTGCCAAAGGTTTTAGTAGAAGCAGCGGCTTGCAGTCGTGCGGTTATTACAACGGATCACCCTGGTTGCAGAGATGCGATTGAACCAGGCGTTACAGGGTTATTAGTACCAAATCGTGATGCGATGGCTTTAGCAGACGCAATGGAGGATTTAATTAATAATCCAGCGAAAAGAAAACAATTGAGCCAATCGGGTCGAGCTTTAGCAGAAACTGCGTTTGCAATAGAAAAAATAGTCGATGCGCATATGCGAATTTATGAAGGTTTGTTAAAGAGCAATGAGGCAATTAAATGAAAGTAATGGTGACTGGTGCAACAGGCTTTATTGGTAAAAAACTAATTCAAGAGTTGCTAAATAAAGACTTTGAATTATCGTCCATTCTTCGAAATAAGGTTGATCACCTTCCTAATGATATTCAACAATTTGTTATTGGAGATTTTGCTAAGTATGCTAATTATTCAAATAAATTAACCAGTGTTAACTGTGTGATTCATTTGACAGGAAAAGCCCATGTAATTGATAAAAACAAAGCCTCAGTGTTGAATGAGTTTCGATTGATCAATACTGATTTCACGCTCAGCCTAGCCAGGCAGGCTGCTGCTGTTGGCGTGAGTAGATTTATATTTTTAAGCTCAATTAGGGTTAATGGCAATCAAAATATCAAGCCTTTTTTAGAGTCAGATACTCCCAATCCTCAAGAACCTTACGCCATTTCCAAGTATGAGGCAGAGCAGGGGCTGTTTAAGCTAGCTAAAGAGACTGACATGGAAGTAGTCATTATTCGTCCGCCGTTAGTTTATGGTGTTAATGCGCCGGGAAATTTTGGCAGATTGATGAGTTGGGTAAGTAAAAAATACCCCATGCCTTTGCCTCTTGGTTTGGTGGGTAACTCCCGCTCTTTGGTGGCGATTGATAATTTAGTTGATTTTATTGTTACCTGTGTTACTCATAAAAATGCTGCCAATGAAGTGTTTCTTATTTCTGATAGAGAAGATTTATCTACAACTCAACTATTAAGAAAAATTGCAAAAGCTTTTGGTAAAAAGGTATTTTTATTGCCAGTGCCTGTTGGATTGATGATTTTTATGGCAGGTTTACTGGGTAGAAGGGCAGATGCGATCCGTCTGTTTTCTTCATTGCGAGTGGATAGCTCAAAAGCAAAAGATTTATTAGACTGGGATCCGAAAATAACGATGGATGAGCAATTGTTGAAAATTGCCAAGGCTCAAAAAATAAATGTTAATGTTGGTAATTTATCCTGTCAACCAATGAAACGATTTTTTGATTTTTCTTTAGCTGTTTTTCTGATATTCGTATTATGGTTTTTTATTATTATTTCAGCTATCCTTGTAAAAATAACATCGAAGGGCAACGCGTTATATTGGTCCGATAGGGTTGGGATAAATAACAAAATTTTTAAAATGCCTAAGTTTAGATCAATGTTAATTGACACCCCTGCTGTAGCGACCCACCTATTAGATAATCCAGATGCTTATTTATCTCCTATTGGTGGTTTTTTACGTTCAACTAGCTTAGATGAGCTTCCACAATTACTCTCAGTTTTAAAGGGTGATATGAGTTTTGTAGGGCCTCGTCCTGCGCTATTCAATCAAGATGATTTAATTACCCTGCGTACTAAAAAGGGGGTGGATAAATTACTACCTGGCATTACAGGCTGGGCGCAAGTGAATGGACGAGATGAACTATCAATTCCTGATAAAGTTATACTAGATGTAGAATATCTAAATCACCAATCATTTTGGTTTGATATGAAAATATTATGGATGACTTTCTTAAAGGTTATTAAACGCGATGGCGTGAGTCACTAATCAAGATGACAATAATGCTAAATTAGGCTATTGGTTTTTCTATAGTCAATTAATAACCAGCCAGTTGCTATCATTCCAGCTTTGAAGATATCTCATCGCACTAGTTTCTGATTTCCAACCACCTCTAAGCATAATTTTCTCAAGCGGGATGTTCTTGTCTAATAGATCAAGTGCAGCGCCAACTCTAAATGAGTGGCCTGATAATTCCCCAATTTGATTTAGATCAGCTTGTTTTTGAAGGCTTTTTAAAATATGATTAATTGATGCAGGTGTGAGAGATAGGTTGGTAGATAGATTTCGTTTGAAACTTCTAAGGATGTAGCCACTATCTTGATCAATTGCTAGTGACCATTTTGAAATCATCCCAGACAGTTCTCCAGATATTGGAATTGTTTTCCCTTGATTGTACTGATCAGTTTTAGAGTGTCTCAGTAGGAGTGCATGTTTATGATTACCGAGATGTTGCAGGTCTTCAAATTTAAATTGACAAATTTCTGAGCGTCGACGCATGGTTTCATAGCCAAGCTGTAAAAGCAGTTTATTTCTAAGTCCGACTATATTGTCAGAACAAACATTTTTGAGTTTTGTCAGAATATCATAAGTTAGAGGTGTTGCTTGTTTTTGAGGTCTTCCAAATTTTATTCTAAGCTTTTTAAAGGTTAGAATGACCACAGGCTCTTTTGTGGGGTTGGTGCTTTTAGTGAGGTTGAATATACTACTAAGACTGGCTACTCGCCTCTGGATTGTTGCAACAGTTAGACTTTCACCCATCTGCAGAATGTAGTCTGCAAATTTATCTTCAT
>Ga0233448_1000978_pt1 | contig 26760 bp, 23 predicted proteins | sample SI_124_October20_2_FD_183015 | JGI IMG/M metagenome (GOLD analysis project Ga0233448, IMG submission 183015) | Seawater microbial communities from Saanich Inlet, British Columbia, Canada - SI_124_October2016_150_MG | ecosystem: Environmental > Aquatic > Marine > Inlet | place: Canada: British... | reverse complement strand
TCAGCAGGATTAACCAAAACTAAGGCACAACCAATCAATGGTGCAATGGCAGAGGCAATTACTTCAGCACTGGTTGATACAAAGCCTGCAGCGAAGAGTAAGAAGATAACCAAGCAGGAAGTTGTTGCCAAGAAGTCTATGAGTGTGAGACTACAAATAGAGATGGAACATGGCACGCTCATCATGAGCATGGCTGAAGCCAGAGAGTTGTATGGTGTACTTAACCCGCTGATGAGCGATGACTGAAGAACTAAAGAAATATGTACAAGCATACATTGATGGTGAAGATGTTGAGTATAAAGGTACACAATGGAATAAAGTAACTGGCTTACGTTACTTTATTGATGAAGATGGTCACGAAGAACCTGCCGACCTGTTTCGTATCAAACCTAAAGCAGAGGACAAAGCCTTAGAACTACAAGAGGAAAGGGACTCATTAGTAATAGAGGTTAATGAGTTAACATCTACTAATAAAGAGTTATGGGCAACTATCAAGAGTTTGCCGACAATAGCGGAAGATGCCCTAATAAGGAAACTAAAGGAGAATGACTGATGTATACATTGATAGCAGAATGGTTCGATGAAGAAGACGGTAAGTGGAAACCTGTCCTGTCTAAAAAACCTGTAATTTTATTAAAGGAGAATGAAAATGATTGAAGAAAAAGGTACATACAGACTGGAGATGATAATTTTTAGAAACTTTAATGGTACAAAAGATGAGGCTTTAGATGAACTTCAAGGAGATGTAGAGGCTTTTGAGAATGGAGATGCTGGGTGGTTTAGTGAGAACTATATGCCTGAGTCTCCACTATCAGATGAATTAACAACGGAGAAATAATATGAAATATAAAGTAGAGGCACAGTACACGGCGTACTCGCAATGGGATATTGACTTTGATTTAGAGGAGTCTTATAACTGGTACATTAAGTATGACACCTTAGAGGTACAACATAAAGAAGATGGTGAGTGGGTTTCATATGCATCAAATGCTCAAGGTGAGTGCGATTACAAACGACCTGAGAAAGTGTATCAAGCAGAGTTAGATGAAGATGGTGATGCTGATGAATGGAATGAGGTAGAGGAATGAACTACAAGACAGCAGAACAAATAGATGATATGGCAGTAGAACTAGACCAGTGTAAGGAGAACAAATTACCACTAGGCGTACAAGAGAAACTAGAAGATGCTTGGGATAAGCGTAAAGCAGATAACTTTCAGGAGAAAGAAGATGGACATAGTAACCCTCGACTTTGAAACCTACTGGGATAAGAAGTTCTCGTTATCCAAGATGACAACCGAGGAGTATGTACGCAGTGCAGACTTTGAAGTCATAGGTGTAGGTATTAAAGTAAACGACAACCCCACTGATTGGTATAGTGGTGAAGATGTTGGTGGGTTTTTGAATAGTCTTGACTACACAGACAAGGCTATCTTATGCCACAACACATACTTTGATGGTGCAATCCTGTCGTGGCTGTACGGTATTAAGCCTAAGTTCTGGTTTGATACTATGTGTATGGCTAAACCTAAGCACCAGATGACGGAGGGTAGTTCCTTGAAAGCCCTAGCAAACTACTATGGTATAGGTGAGAAAGGTGCAGAGGTGGAGAACACAGTAGGTAAACGGCGTGAGGATTTCAGTGAGTCAGAGATGCAAGACTTTGCAGACTACTGTATCCAAGATGTTGAACTAACCTATAAGTTATTCAACAAACTAAAGCAGGGCTTCCCACCGCATGAGTTACTCATCATTGACCAGACATTGCGTATGTATACTGAACCAACAGTGGTACTTGACTCTGATGTATTAGAACGCCACATCATAGGTGTTAAGCAAGCCAAGTCGGACTTGATAGATAGCCTAGGTATGGGTCAGTTCAGTGAGGCACAGGTAAAAAAAGTGTTAATGAGTAATGCTATGTTTGCTAAGTTACTTGAGGCATTAGGGGTGGAAGTACCTACTAAGACTAGCCTGCGTACAGGCAAGGTAGCATATGCATTCGCTAAGACTGACAAACCTTTCTTAAACTTGTTGGAACATGATGACCCCCAAGTTGGTAGCCTTGTTAAGGCAAGACTTGGCATCAAGTCTACCATAGAGGAGACTAGAACACAACGGCTAATCGAAACAGCCAAGCGTGGCTACTTACCTATCATGATTAAATACTATGGTGCTCACACTGGTAGGTTCTCTGGCGGTGACAAGTTAAATCTACAAAACCTACCTCGTAATGGTGCTATCCGTGAGTCACTGACTGTACCACTAGGTTATAAGATGGTTGCTTGTGACTCATCACAGATTGAAGCCCGTATGACAGCATATGTTGCGGGGCAAGAGGACTTGCTTGATGCCTTCAGAGAAGGGCGTGATGTGTACAGTGAGTTCGCTTCAGATGTGTATGGGTACAAGGTAGAAAAGACTGATAAAGTTAAAAGGTTCGTAGGTAAAACATGTATACTAGGTCTTGGTTATGGCATGGGTCATGCTAAGTTTAAAGATACCTTAGCACTAGGTATGGGTGGGCTGTCCGTTGATGTTGATGAGTTTGAAGCACAACGAATAGTAAATTTATACAGACAAAAGAACCACAGGATTGTTGCATTTTGGAATAGATGTGGCACGGTTCTTACAGGCATGTTAGCAGGTGGTAGTGGACAGATTAACGACATTCTGTCCTATGACCACAAGGGCATACTGATGCCGAACGGTTTGCGTATTCACTACCCTGCATTAAGAGCAGGTTCGGGTGGGTTCTCCTATCTTGCTGACTCCCGAGTGTATAGAAAGCACTCAAATGGTGACAGCATAGCAGGTAATAACTGGACACGCATCTATGGTGGTAAGGTGGTGGAGAATGTAGTGCAAGCCCTTGCAAGGAACGTAGTTGCAGAGCAGATGGTGCGTATAGGGCAACGATACCATGTATCTTTCCAAGTCCATGACGAGATTATCGTAGTGGTTAAGGAAGAAGAAGCAGAAGAAGCAAAGGCATTTATGATTGAAGAAATGTCTAAGCCCCCAAGTTGGGCAAAGGATTTACCAGTGGCTTGTGAAGCAGACCTTGGTAATAATTATAGTGAAGCAAAGTAGGAGGAGTAAATGGAAAAACATATACACGCTAGAGAGATACACGCTTGGGCAGAGGGCTACACAGTGCAACATAAAGTACATCTATGCTGTGAACACCCAGATACTGCTGACTGGGAAGATTGTACTGTCACACCAGGTTGGTACACAGATAGAGAATATAGAATTAAACCTGTTGAGGAGGAGAAATGATACAAGTAATAGTAAGTTGGCTAGGTGTAGCAATGGTATTTGTTCTAGGGTATGTAGCAGGTGTAGTACATACAATATACATGGGCAAGTGTGACAAGTTCTTTGGAGGTGACAAATGAAATTAGCACATTCATTCTCGGCATTAAAGATGTATGAGAACTGCCCCAAAAGATATATGCACCAGCGTATTAACAAGGAAGTACAAGATGAAGGGGGCGAGGCAAGTATGTATGGTGAACGTGTCCATGAGTCACTGGAGTTGAGGCTTAGAGATAAGACACCATTGACTGATGAGACCAAGATGTATGAGGGACTGTGTGTATCTATGGAGAAGGCGGCAATCGGCGGTGAGTTACTAGCCGAGCAGAAGATGACGCTTGACGAAAACTTAACACCAACAGATTGGTTTGCATCAGACGCATGGCTTAGGTCAATCCTTGATGTGTTGATTGTCCATGAGGATAGAGCCTATGTACTGGACTGGAAGACAGGTAAGCGTAGACCAGACTTCACACAGATGGAGATGTTTGCACTACAAGTGTTCAAGCACTACCCTAAGGTGAACACAGTTAAGTCATCATTGATATGGTTAAAGACTAAGGCAATGGACACAGAAGTTTACAAGCGTGAACAGTCTAACGAGATGTGGACTCGTTTGATGACACGTATCAACAGGATTTATGAGTCAGCAGAGCATGACAACTGGCCACCTAAGCCAAGTGGGCTATGCCCTTGGTGTCCAGCGAAACATATGTGTGACTATGCAAAACTTTAGTTGACACTGCTGTAAATATAAGTATATAATACAAGTGAAGAGGAGGAACAATGGCAACAACACCAGAAGGTAAGATTAAAAGTCGACTGGATAAAGTATTTAAGAAGTATAAGATATGGTACTTTAGTCCACAGTCTGGTCCGTTTGGAAGGGCGGGTATACCAGACAGGCTTGCAATAGTTAAAGGTAGGATAGTAGGAGTCGAGGCTAAGGCTGACAGGACTAAGAAACCCACAGCCTTACAAGATAAGTGTATGAGGGACATAGAAGCAGCAGGTGGCAAGTGCTTCTTGGTCTTTGATGACGACACTATTAAAGAAGTCGAGGACTATATCATTAGTGCCAAGGAGGTACAGTGGTAGTTGTCGAACAAGCCAAGGCTATTGCGTTAAAACTTACTAACCCTAACCGTGTGCTTGACTGCATACCATCTGCAAAGTTAATGACAGTTAAAGGTACTGACATTGTAGTAGCACCCCATAAGATTGATGAAGTAAAGGTACTGCGTAACCTCGGTATTAAAGTACCCTCACCTATCCTACATTACTATGACTGGGTTGGCGATTTCACTCCCTACAAGCACCAACGCTTAACCTCTGCATTCTTAACCATGCACAAGAAAGCACTGGTACTTAATGACATTGGTACTGGTAAGACGCAGTCAGCACTATGGGCTGCTGACTACTTGATGGATGCAGGTGAGGTTAAGAAGTGTCTAATCATATCACCACTGTCTACACTTGAAAGGGTGTGGGGTGATAGTATATTTACAGGCTTTATACATCGCACTGCAGTCACACTACACGGAACAGCAGCACGTAGAAAGAAGTTGCTACATACTAAGGCTGACTTCTACATCATTAACCATGATGGATTTAATATCATAGCAGAGGAAGCGAAAGATATGTTTGACCTTATCATCGTTGACGAGGCTGCTGTACTACGCAACCCATCTACTAATAGGTTTAAGATATTCCGTAAGTGGATGGAAGGTAATAGGAATACAAGGTTGTGGTTGATGACAGGTACACCAACACCTAATGACCCAACAGATGCTTGGGCGTTAGCGAAGTTAGTCAACAGTCCGTTCTGTTCCAACACATACACTGCGTTCCGTGACCAAGTGATGATGAAGATAGGACAGTGGAAGTGGCTACCCAGACCAGAGTCAGTGGACATTGTGAAGGATGTATTACAACCATCGGTTAGGTATTCTCGTGATGAGTGCTTTGATTTACCCGATACTATAATACAGACACGTAAAGTACCATTGACTAAGGAACAGGAAAAGTATTACAAGGAAATGCTAAGGCGTTTCGTTATTGAAATGGAAGAGGAAGGCTCTATCACTGCTGTCAATGAGGCTGTTAAGTTACAGAAACTTGTACAGATAGCATGTGGTGTAGTCTATGGTGATGACGGGCAGAACATTGAGTTGGACTGTTCGCCTAGAATTAAAGCAGTAGAGGAGGTGATTGAAGAAGCAGGTGAGAAAGTTATATTGTTCGTTCCGTTAACTGGAACATTACATATGTTGAAGGCTAAGTTGGAGAAGAAGTGGAGTGTCGCAGTTGTTAATGGTGCAGTGAGTTCAACAAAACGCAACCAGATATTCAACGACTTCCAAAATAGTAAAGACCCAAGGGTATTGATTGCACATCCTGCAACTATGGCTCATGGGTTAACACTAACATCAGCGTCGACCATCATATGGTATGGACCGATAACAAGTAACGAGCAGTATGTTCAAGCGAATGGTCGCATTGAGCGAATAGGTAAGAAGCATGTATCAAATGTTGTACACATTGAGTCCATCGCAGTGGAGGCTAAGATGTATGACAGGCTACGTAACAAACAAAAGTTACAGGGATTGCTTCTTGATTTAATACAACAAGAAACGAGGTGACATATGAGTCTAACAGTAGACCAAGTAATTGAAACATACATGAAGTTTCGCAAGAAGAAAGAAGCCATTGAGTCTGAGTCGAAAGCAAAGGTCAAAGGTATTAAAGAGAACATGACGAAACTTGAGTCGTGGTTAAAGGAGAAAGCAGATGCCGACGGAGTAACATCCTTCAAGACCAATCATGGTACAGCATTTCTAACTACCAATGACTATGCTCGAGTTGCAGACTGGGACGCTATGCTAGGATTTATCAGAGAGAACGAAGCATACGACTTGTTTGAAAAGCGTGTAAGTAAAACAGCAGTTCGTGGATACATCGACATGAACAAGGCTGTCCCCGCAGGAGTTACATACGGCACAAAGATTGACGTCAATGTCCGTAAGCCTGCACCCAAAGTTGATGTTTAATAATAAAAAATAGGAGAGTACAATGTCAAATATTGTTCCCAGTAATATCCAAGTTCCTGCACACCTTGCAGGCAAAGTAGGCGCACCATCTGTATTAGCGCAATCGTTAACAGGTGGACTAGCAACGGGTGGCGATGGCTTCCCACGTATCTCTATCAAAGGTAGTCGTTTCCGCATCGTTGATGGCGGTGATGAAACAGTCCTTGACTCAACCAAGATTGATGTAATCATTGTGGGTGCTAACCCTAGGTTATCTAAGACATGGTATGAGAAAGCATGGACTCCAGATGCAGAGCCTTCAGCACCAGACTGTTTCTCGTTGACTGGTGTCGGTCCACATACTGACAGCACCAATCCACAGAACGATTTGTGTGCCTCATGTCCTCAGAATGCTTGGGGTTCTAAGTTAACACCACAAGGTCAGCAGATTAAAGCCTGTGCAGACCAGAAACGTTTAGCAGTAGTTGCTGCTGATGATGCCGATGGTTCAGTGTACTTACTACAAGTAACTCCGGGTGCATTGAAAGGGTTGAACGCCTACCAGAAAGAACTATCTACAAGAGGCATACCACCAGAGATTGTTAAGACCACGTTGTCTTTCGATACTGATGCGTCATACCCTAAGTTAGCGTTTGGATTTGGTGGCTTCATTGATGAAGCAGCGCAAGCCGCAGTAGATAAGTTGTTTGGTACTGAGCAAGTGTTAAAGATAACAGGTGAGAAAGAAATTGATAAGCCTGTTGTACCTAAAGTTGCAGCCAAGCCAGCACCAGTGGTTGAAGCAGTGGTTGAAGCAGTGGTTGTAGCAGTGGTTGAAGAAGCACCAGTGACTAAGGGATTTGGTAAAGCAGCACCTGTTGAAGCACCTAAGCCTAAAGCAAAACCTAAAGCGAGAAAAGTTGTTGAAGAGCCAGCGGAAGCACCTGTTGTTGACAAGGCTACAACTAATCTTGCTGATGAGATTGCTGCTCTTGTAGGGGAAGTTGCTGATGACTAAACCGAAGCCACTTGATTTTTCTAAAGTGGAGTCGCTGCGTAAGCATATGATGCTTACTATCACTGACATGGCGTCAGTGGTGGGAGTGTCACGTATGACCTATCATAGTTGGAAGAAGGGTACGCCCATTCGGAAAGATAATGATATCAAACTACGTGATACACTACGCAAACTTCTGTCAGTTATGCAAGACAAAGGGTGGCCATCACCCGATGTCATTGTGCTTGAACCCAAGGACAGAAAAAAGCAACTCGTTGAGTATTTAGAGGAGTATCATTAAGCAGACTAGAGAGGGGAACTTCCCCTCTTTTTATTGAGGAGGACAAATGGACACGTTGGAATTTCTACAGCGCGTTCTACCTACCAAGGGGTTCTACGTCACTACTGTCATTAACAAAGACGGTAATAGACAGGGATTCTTTGATAGCGTAGACGAACTGTCAAAGGTCTGTGTTAGGTCAGACCAAACTAAAAACAATACCTACTACGCAATATCAGCCTTCAAGACTAAAGGCAACAGGAAGCAGGAGAATGTCAGAGCAGTTAAAGTTGTTGCACTAGATGTAGACTGTGGTGAAACAAAGCCATATCCAGACTGGAAGGCTGGACTAACAGCACTAGGCAAGTTCATCAACGAGTTGGAACTACCGAAGCCTATGATAATTTTCTCTGGTAACGGACTGCATGTATACTGGGTTCTTACAGAAGAACTAACACCTATGCAGTGGAAGCCATTGGCTGGTGCTATGAAGTTAGCCGCAGCAGAGAAAGAGTTTCATATTGATGCAGGACTAACAACCAACAGTGCACTGGTACTACGACCAGTTGGAACTCACAACCCTAAGAATGGGAACGAGGTGAAGTTGTTGGTGGATGCTGAGCCTGTTACGCCTAAAGCTCTTCTAAGTAAACTTACAAACTACATGCAATACAACCTGGCCCATAGTAACCGACAACCACGTGAGAGTTCGTTGCTGAATAACTTAGCAGTGACTCAAGAGTACCCACCTGCTGTTGGCTCTGTTGTATCTAGTAAGTGTCAGCAGATTGGTTGGGCAATTAAGAACCAGAAGGATGTACCAGAGCCGTTGTGGTATAGCCTCATCGGAGTTGCGGCATTCTGTGTAGACCCAGAAGATACTGCAATCAAATGGAGTGAGGGGCATGACTCCTACTCTGAGTCAGTGACAAGAGATAAAGTTATCCAGTGGAAAGACAATGCTACTGGACCAACAACTTGTGACAAACTTAAATCTGATAGACCGAATGGTTGTAGAGGGTGTAAGTATGCAGGCAAAGTTGGCTCACCAGCACGACTAGGTATCCAGTACCAAGAGGTATCCATTACTACAGAAGTACCAGATAAGGTAGCGAACCTAGTACCTATCCCGAAACCGTTTAAGCGTACACAGCATGGTATCAAGATGACTATTGATGATACTGATATTGACATATGTAAGTTTGACATATACCCTGTAGGTTATGGACGTGATGACCACCTTGATTATGAAGTTGTTCGTTTCCACTGGAAGCGACCACACATCGGGTGGACTGAACTTAAATTACGACAAGCATACTTAACAGATGGAAGCAGAGAGTTTCCTACTGCGATAGCAGACCAAGGTATTGTGCTATTCAACAAACGACAGACGGAGTATTTTCAACTTATGTTACGAACATACATGGAAGAACTAAGGCAGATACGTACCATGACCAACCTCTATTCAACCATGGGTTGGAAAGAAAACAATACGCATTTTGTTATAGGCGACACAGTTATAAGCAAAGCAGATGACGGCAGTGTCTCAGAAGAACAAGTTACATTATCAACAGCATCAAGCAACTTAAGTACAGGTATGTATGGCAGGAAAGGAGACGCTGCAGCGTGGACTACGATGACTAACATGCTAGAGAAAGCACATATGCCGAGTCATATGTTTGCTTTGGGCGTTGGTTTCTCAGCACCACTGTTTAACTTCACTGGCTTGAAGGGACTAACGATATCGTTATATGGCCCAACAGGTGGTGGTAAAACACTAGCCCAATACTGGATACAATCCATCTATGGTGACCCAGACAAGTTGCACTTCGCTGCGAAGTTTACACAGAACACACTGTTCAACCGTATGGGTTTGTATGCACATTTACCGATGACCATTGATGAGGTCACCATGATGCAAGACAAAGAGGTTGGCGACTTCTGTTACTGGGTGAGCCAAGGTAAAGACAAGGCGAGACTAAGTCGCTCAGCAGTAGAGCGTGATACAAAAACATGGGCAACCCCGGTCGTTGTATCTACAAACAAGTCACTGCAATCTAAGTTGATAGCCTCTGGGTTAGACACCGATGCACAGATGGCACGTTTACTAGAGGTTACTGTGCCGCCACACGAACTATTTACTAAGAGCAGCTCAGCAGGTAGAAACCTCTATAACTTCGTAACAAATAACTACGGTCATGCAGGCCACACATTCATAAACAAGTTGATGGAAATAGGTTCTGAAGATATAAGAGCCATGGTTGCCGAAGCAACTGACACATTCCACAAACGATACGGCGCTGAGTTCAGTGGGCAAGAACGATTCTGGGAACAAGCTATCATACTATCAGACCTAGCATCTAAACTTGCTAAGGACTGGGGATTGATTGACTATGACTATACTAAGGGAACTGAGTGGGTACTTGAACAGATAGGTGCTATCCGAATAGTGGCAGAAGAAAGTAAGATGGACTCGTTTGATATCATATCAGCATACCTTAGTGACTTCGCTGATGTTGCTGTCACTGTTATGCACACAGCAGGACAGAAGCCAGTGGTTGACTTCCAACGATTACCACGTGGAGAGATACGTGTTAGGTTCGATGTCTTCCGTAAGACAATGACTGACGTGTTCAGCAGTGGTACGCTAATGTTAGACCGTACTCACTTCCGTAAGTGGTTATCCATGAGTGGCCATGATTACAAATCGTTCTGTGGTGAACTTACCTGTGAACACATTGATGCTACACCTAAGTCTAAGAAGTGTTTCTTAGGTAAGAACACACCTATCAAACTAGGTCAAGCATATGTTGTGGGTATCAACCTCAACCATCCGCGACTACAAGGCATACTAGATGATGCTGATGTAGCCGCAGAGGATTTGTTGCAGGGTCAATTACAGATGGTTAATTAGTCAAACCCATACATCCTACGGAGCTGCTCTAACGTAGGATTCATAGTCTTCGCAGGTTGTAGTCTTTCAGACGGTGGTTTTTCCCATTCGCGTAGTGACCTATTAGCAGACTTTATAAAGTTACTAATGTAGAAAGGAGAGTCATTACCTGCGACTGCATTCCACTCATCCACTGATGTCTCAATAGAACGTGCCAATCCAGTATCTTTATTTATAGTTGCCTTAACCCAAGCATTGCGGAAGTCTGCACGTACTGACTTCGCGTAGTCACCTGTCTGTTTCGCCATCCTAACAATATCATTCTGCCTTGATGCAACCGATGGGTAGAACCCTAACATCCTCATAAGGACAGTCTTGTTGTCCATCTCTCGCGACAACACTTGCCCCCTAGAGTTAGTTATCTGACCTGTATCCATGTATGAGTAGGAGTCAGATAACGCTCGTAGCCCAGTCAATGGTGCATCTCTAAGCACATCAATAAAGTTGCTCTTATCAGACTTAATACCCACAGCTTCTGCACCATACTCAAGTAAGTTCCAACCTGTTGTTACTATGCCTTTACCTGCTGCGGCTACTGGCCCGAGAGCATTAATCGTTTCATGTTTGAACGACGCCCCTTCTTTAAGCGACCCCGTCAATGGCAACAAATCTCCCATACCAATTCGTGTTGAAATTGTACCGCCTGTTATGTTGTCCAACACACCTCTCATAGCGTATGGCGCTAAGCCGGGGGATAACGCATCAAAGAAATTATTGAGCTCAGTTTCAACGGTCTTCTTCTTAATACCAAAATGTTGCATCAGAGTATCTACTAAGTCCATGAGGTCATCAGCAAAAGGTATACCTTTAATACCTGCAACAAACATAAGCAGTGACAGGTAATAGACTCTACCAGCTGGTGGCATACGTGTCAATAACTGCACTGATGTGATAGGGAACTGCTTATACATAAAAGGAAATTGTAATATAGAACCGCGTGCTACCTTAGGTCTGTTAAACATACCATACTCACCCTGCGATTGTTCGACAGTAACTCTTGCCTCTCGCTTAGCAATATGTACAGCTTCTTTCTCAGACTCACCAGATGCAATGGCTCTAGCGTACTCCATCTCATATGAAGCGATGGCTGAAACTCTACGGTTGAGTTGCTCAGTGTAGGTGAATGGAGCCATCCATTTATTGATAGCGCTTATCAGCCTAGGGTTAGTGATACTACCGCGTGATGAACCCATGAGTGCATTGAACAACGCTGCTTGTAGTCCACCCTTCTGGGTTTCTGACAGTAGGAACTCAGCAGTGTGTTGCTCAATACCTGCTTCTTTCCTAAGAGCATCACCCTCTGCACCCTTAGCAGCTAACTGCTTGAGGTAATCAATCTTAGAATACTTACGGTGTCCTAGCCTAGTAGCTACATTAAATACTTGAGTAGTGGCTTTACTAAATCCGAAGCCGCCACCTGTACCGTTCTTCGCGTTGTACGTTGCAAGTAGTGGTAACGTGTGGAGTAGTAGTGAAGTAGTATTAATGATACCAATGGCTATATTTCCACCGAGTTGCATCAGTACAGTAATCATCTTAAGTTTCGAGCCAATAGGGTGTCGAGATAGCATGTCCTCTGTACTCACTGAGATATTATCCGCCTCTCTATACCATGCGAGTATTTCCTCAGCCTTATCTTTGTAGCGCTCGCCTTGTCCCATCAGTTGTAAGTCAACCTCTTTCCCAGCGACAGTCATCTTAATATGCCTACCTTTTTCACCTGCTTCAGCACCAGCCATATGGCGGTATGCATATGCATACCTATCAAAGGCACGCTTAGCAGTTTTAAACTCAGCGGTGTCATACTCACTCTCTGGGAACTCATTAACCCTAGCGGCTAGTGCATCTAGTGTGCTTCGCTTACCGAACCACATCTCACCTCTATCCATAAGTGAAGTAATTTTATACATGTTATTCATCTTACTGATGACGTGTGCAGCAGCCTCTAAGTCCTCAGATACAAACTTAATAATATCCCAGTCGAAACCAGCGACATTCTCACGCATCAAACCTTTACGCTTACGGTCAGATGCCGCGGTTGTAATTTTCACGAGCTTAATACGCTCGGTGTTCGACAGTGTATGCCCGATACGTTTCATGGTTAGTAGCACCGCATGGTAATCAACACCTGTTGATGCTGGTTGAGCCTGGCGAGTTTCACTTCGCTCAGCTTTGAGCGTCACATTAACTTCATGCCCTTCAAAGTTTAGTACCTTATAGGACTTACCACCAAATAACTCATTGCTATCCAGCTCCTTCATGATGCCTTCCATGTTGGTCTTGCTATCACCTTGGTAGTATGGGAGGTGGATAGACTTATGCAGCTGCACCGAGTTACCCTTAGAGTCATAGGCTTTCATCATAACTTGGTACTTACCCTTACGCCACAGTGGTACGTAAGAGCCTAGTATTGAACGGGCAGCGCCTAGCGTAGCATCCTTAACCAGTGTATCTGTTGTGAATATCTCTCGGATAGTGTTCTGCACAGGGTACACATGTGCATCAAGGTCTAGTTTTAAATCATTAAACCCTTGCAACTCTCTAACAATACCGGCGACACCAGGTTCGTTAAGGAACTCAAATGAATCCTCATCTGGGTTTTTAGTTAGCCAGTCTTGTAGCTTAGTGTCGTTGTGGAAGGCCCGTGTTATCTGTATTAGAAAAGTCTCAGCCTTCTCTGTGCTTTCTCTACTAGGTATCTTTAACCCAGTTGTCTTGTCTATGTCCGGGTTCTCCCAATGGATACGTTTGTATACGTCATATATCTTTTTGATAGTATCCATCTGCCCACGACTAAAGGTTGGTGTGTCCTTATCAACGCCGATAAAGCGTAACTTACTTAGCTCACCCGCCTGCTCCTCTTCAGCAGATTCAAGGCGGCCTTTGAGTTTCTCCAGAGCCTTGTCCGTCATGGTATCCATGATTTCGTTATAGGCTTTCCAGACTTTACTATCTTCAGTTAGTCCTGCTAGGTAGTCTGGCTTAAACGTTTCACTGAACTCAGCCTCAATCTCTCCGTCAGTCTCTGTCTCACTAACTTTTATCTTAAGCCCTTGCTTAAACTGTGCGAGCGTTACCCTACCTTCTAGCTTCATAGCATCAGTCACTACAGTGTTCTCAACCCATACGCCATCTGATATAACAAATAGTTTCTTGTCACCATACTTTCTAAGCATGTTGCTATCTAGGTTGCCACCCTTATATAGTGATGCCATAGCTAATAGTTCAGATACTTGGTTATATTCTACTTGACTTAAACCACCACTGGCCTCTAGCTCCCATACACGAGACATCATGCGGTTCCAGCGATTCATTAAGTCACCCGACTGTTTACCCTGGCTCTCAAACATCTTGTAAAGTTCATGCAGCCCTAAGGATTTTAGAGCGGTGTGGTCCATCGTCTGGAGGAACTCCATGACATCATTAGTCACGTTGTTAATACCGCCCGTTCTATCTATATAGTCTTTAAGTTCACCTGGGTTAGTTAGTCCTTTAAGGCGCCCCCAGAAATTAGACATACCTTGGTTGAGTGCAGCAGTCTGTAACCAGTTGGAAGCAGTCGATGCTGTGTCAGCCATTGCATAGCGCCCAGAGTTCTCATCCTGCACTAAGGTCTCCATGTTCTTTAGTATAGTCTCAGGTGTAGCCATAGGTGATTTACCTGTTCTGGCATACCTGCGTAGGTGATGTACCCAGTATCTAGCTTCCCACTGTTGAGGCTCATGGTTGAATATCTTTTTGAACGCCCCCTTAATAGCTTCCCACAATCTAAGCAGTGTATTATTATCAATCGCTGCAGCAGAGTCAGCAATAATTTCTTCTACGGCTTCTAGTCTACTTATGCCATATACGTCTGCTCTGCGTATAGCTTCTGCTCGCACAACGGTATCAAACTCTAAGATATTACTGAGGATTACTTTGATTGAAGCGGGGGATAATAAAGCTCGTAACCCGTTGTGTCCTATTACCTCGTGGGCTAACACAACTTTCAGTGCCTTCTCAGTTGGGACTCTATCGCTGAATATAATAATGTTATTACCAAATGAGTACCCCATCGCTGAGGTATCTTCAAAGGACTCGTCAGCTCGTGCTGCTACTGCTCGTTTGAATAACTCCGGAGCAGTCTGCTTCATATGAGCCTGGTCTCTGAACACACGTACTATAGGGTTAACCTTAAGTTTCTTAATCCACTTCTTAACTAATAGTTTAGTCTTACCGAGTGACAGAGGGTTGTTAATAGTCTCACCATCATCACGCATATACTTACCAATGGTGGCATCAGACTTACGCTGTGCCTTGTCGTTCTGTACATTACGCGCAACATCTAACTGTCGTAAGTCTTCCTTGAGTGCAGGGTTTTTATCGATTATATCGTCACGTTCGTTCTCACTCATGGTGAGAGTAATGCCTACTTCCTTCTTAGCTGCCCTAGTCTTAGTGCGAAGTTGTTTTATGAATGCTCCCAACCTAACTGAGTTCATACCTATGATTTTAGTCTCTGCAGCGATAGCAGCCTGTACATCAGTGCGAGAGTCTTTGCTCAGTACATCAGTCTTAATAAGAACTTTACTACCCAGCATCTCAGCTTTGAACTTACCACCGATTATGTAATCACTAAGCACAGTACCACGTTCGGGGTCTACCACAGTAGTATCAAGAATCTTCTGGCTAACATCAGCTAACATCTTATCAAGTTTTGCTTTAGCCTGCTTCACGTTCTGATACCCAGCTGCATTAACACGGAGTAACTTTTTAACTATATCCTGGCCTGTTACTGCTTTAGGTTTTGCCTTACCTTTTACCTTAGGGGCTTCTATAGCCTCGCCTGTAAATTCAATGTCGGATAAACGTGCATCATCAAGCAGACCTTGGTTTGTTAGGTACTTGAAGTATGCGTGTGTCTGCCCCTTAGAAGATGCAGGACGCGGCTCATTATCTCGTAGATTAGAAATTATTGTGTTGTCTATAAACGTGCGTGTTGTAGGGTCAAACTCTATTTCATTCAACCACTTACCTACAGCCCGGTTTTCTTTGAACGTTACGTGGCCTTTACCTACACGGTTAAGGTTGAGAAGCCAGTTGTTAATCACGTGTGTGAGCATAGACTTCTGCTTCTTAGAGCTCTTCTCACCCTCGATGTCTTGCATCAGCGTAGTGATTATCTCCCTAACTGTAGATGCCCCCTTGCTATCTGTTTCAGCTTGAGCAATCCTAAGCGCCTGGACTTTAGATATCTTGCCCTTATGGCTATCCATCCACCGCTTAACCTCAAGCTGGCGTACATGGTTAAGCTCACCCCACTTAATAGGTAAACCATGTGCATCCCATGCATCTCTAGCTTGGCCTTGAGTTGTTGTTGTAACTTTGTCTGCCTTAGTCTTCGCATCTCTACGCTCTTTCGCAGTTAGTTGAGTGGCTATACCTAATAGTTTATTAGCTTTCTTAGCGGCTACTTCTTTCTCAACTTCTGTTGCAGTTAACTCCTGGAAGAACGACTCGAAGTCTGATTCACTAGCGCGGTTAGCACGTAACTCTTCTAGTTCATTAAGTTGTTCGGGGGTTAACGAGGATAGCTTGACAGATTTGTTCGTACCCACATGTAATGTCTCAGCTGTACTCAGTTGAGTCTTACGCTTAGACTTAAGTTTCATTGCTGGTGGTAAGTCTAGGAATTTATTTGGGGTGTCCTTGGTTGGTGATGTCTTCTTCTTAAGCATGTTACCAGCGAGTTCTTTCTCACTAGCTTTAGGTTTCTTCACGACCTTAAGTTTCTTAGCTGGCTGCTTAAGTTCAACCTTCTTCTTAAGTTCAACCTTCTTCTTAAGTTCAACCTTCTTAGGGGCTAATGTAATTTCTTCTTCATCATCCTCTGGCTTTTGTTTCTTAACCTTAGGTTTACCGCCACTCACTGCACCAACTGCTGCAAGCTTATTATCGTCAACATCCTTCTTAACTTTCTTAACAGTTTTCTTAACTAACTTGTTTACTTTCTTACCAGCGTTTGCTGCCTTAGTCATCTTAGCTAAGAGTTTAGCATTAGTCTTAGTAGCCTCACCTGTTTCAACCGCGGCTTCCCAATACTTACGAAACTCCTCTGGTATGTCAGCGTACTCAATACTCTCTGCATCCTTAGGGCGTAACTTAATCCATGTTTCTTCTGCTTCTACTTCTGCTTCAGACTTAGTTTCCTCGGATGACTCAACTGCTTCCGCTACCACTACTGGCTCGGGAACTTCTTTACCGTACTCTTCTTGTGAGCGTTCTGCGTTATCTTTCCTAGCCTTAGCGTCAGCTGCTTTACGCTGCTTCTTAGTCATCGCTGCAACCTTCGCTACTTTCTTAGTCTGCTCTACTTCCTGTGCTGCAGCCTGCTCTGCTTCTGCACGTTGGGTCTCTGCACGCTGTTGGATAATCTCAAACATACGGTTTGCGTTCTCACGTCGCATCTCATCGTCAGCTGCTTGCTTAGCCTCTTCTTCACGGCGTTGTAACTCACGGTTCTGTATGATAATACGCTGGCGTTGTAATTCGTTTTGTTGTTCTTTCTGAGCAGTGGCTTCACGGTTCTGTGCCGCTGCTATTTCAATCTGTTCTTGGGTATACTCGGGGGTAACCAGTGGGTTATCCATGACTTCAATCTCTCTGTCACGCTGGTTGATTCCTTTTATACCACGTCTTTGCTGGGCTTGTAGAGCCTCATCAGTTCCACCTAGTTCCTGCTCAACTGTAGGCTGTACCTCAGTGTCTGGGAATAACTCTGTCTGACCTTCACCAACCACATCAAACACAGGCGTAGTTGAATCAGAGCGTGGGTCTTCAGCTGCTTGGCGCTGCCATATATCTGGGAATGCGTTGTCCTGCTCAGCGTTCGCTGTCTCATCTGCTTCCAATATTGCCGCTGAGTCCATTGCGTCAATGTCCTCTTGTATAGCTTCGTTCCTACCTAGTAACTCATCGCGCTCTGCATTGCTAGTAACAGTCTTAAGTATCTCATTGTTAGTTGCAAGCATAGACTCTAGCTCTGCGCGGGCGTCGATATCTGCGGTAGGTTGTGGTACGTCAGCACCGTCTATCTCTAGTTGCTCGCCTTCAATAGGGGCGTCGTTGAATTTAGTTTTCTCTTTCAGTAAGTCTACTTCGCTACCACCACTTAGGTCTACCTTACCTTTGTTCCTACCAGATAAGTTTGCAACACCACCGATTGGAGAACCGATACCTGCACCTGCGGCGAATGCATTTAATAAACGCTTCTTACCTTCTGGTGTACCTATCTCAGCCTCTGGGTTAAGACCCATCAGTAATGCTTCCTGCCCTGCCTCAGTTGAGCCCTCAGCCATACCACCAATACCAGCACCAATTGCACCCCTACGTGCAATACCACCACTGCCTCTAATGCCACCTAATAAGCGTGACGCAAGTAAAGCCTCCGGGGCTGTCTCTAATAATGTATATGGTATAGCACCGAAGAACGCTTTAAGTCTTGCGTTGTCAGGGTCTGTGTCTTTAACTTCACCGAAGATATCTGATGCACCAATCGCATAGTTGTTAGCAAGTACAGCAGATATACCCGAAGTCTGTCTAAGTATCTTCTGGTCTGCAGCGCTCAATGATTTGAAAGGTTTACCTTTAGTCTTGGCCTTTGTTCTGTTCTTGATGGCAGTTTTCAGTGCCTTCTTAAATGCTTCTTTGCCTGCTACTGCTGTGATACCTGTGCCTAAACCAGTAAGCTGTCCACCACCTGCTGCGTAACCTAATACAAACGTGGCTACTGACTCAATCATGTTCGGCCCTTGCTGGGCTAGGTTAGCTACGAACCAATCTATACCGGTCTCAACAGACTTAACATCCTCAGTGAACTCACGTTGGTAGGGGTCGTTCTTTGCTAAGTCTTTAATCTGTTGTTCCTGGACAGCACGCCCAGTTTCCTCAGCACCCATTAGCTCAAGCCCGTAACCACCTAGTAACTGCAGGTTGTCTACACCAATACCGAAGTTCTTCTTAGCGAGTGTGCCACGCGAGGGGTCTTTAATGCTGTCAATCTCAGCTTGGTAGGCACTACGGTCTAGCGTCTGCCAGCCACCACCCGGTGGGGGCGTGTTAACTTCTGGGGCGTTGAGGTATTGCTCAGACTCAAGCATCTTACTGTGGTCATCACCAGCGAACAACAAACCGTTCACGAAGATTTGACCATCAGCATTCTCATATGCTTGTGCAAGTGCAGAGGATGGACCTCTACTTTGTGCTAGAGAGTCAGCGACAGTTGGTTGACCAAACGTACCTTGCATAACTGCATCTAACTTAGGCATACTAAACCCTTTATCAGCTGGCAGCTCGAATGCTTGGAACGGGTTGGACGACACCTCGAATGATGACGCCGCGAACGGACTTAAACCTGCTTTAATAGCCACTGGCTACCCCCTAGTTGTTAAGTGGATTAGGTAATCCTATACTCTTCCAGAAATCTGACTTACTAAAGTCCATTGTACCACCTCTAATTCTAAACACAGTGTCTTTACCAAGCTGGTTAGTGACATCCGTGAACTTAGATAGTGCCTTACCAGATGGAGACTTACCAGGTCTTGGGTTAAATAAGACAGTCCGACCATCAGTGGAAGTTAAGAACCCACCGCCATCACTGCCTAGTGAGTTAAACTTCCACTCTCGGTCCTTGAACTGTTGCTCGAAGGCTAGCTTGTCCTTCGCGTTTATGCCTTTAAGTTGCTCAGTAAGTAGTGCTCTAATAGTCTCACTCTCGTTCTTAGCAGTGGATTGTTGTGTTGATGCACCCTCAATCTGTTGCTCAACCTGTTTCTGTGCGTTCGCTGCTGACTGTGCTCTAAACGTAGGGCTAGACTGCATACGCACTAGCTTCTGTATAGCATCAGCAGTCTGAGGTGTGCCAGACATTTTACCGTTTGAGATAAGGTTATACATACCATCTGACCTAGGCTGGACAATAATCTTAGAACTAGTGAACGACGATAATACTGCTGAGATACGACGTGGGTCATTATCATTCACTAACTCTGTGATACCCTGCTCACCAATAGCTGCATAGATTGACACATCCTTCTCGCTAAGCTGTGCACGCAATGCGTCATACTCTGCCCAGTCACTACTAACACCACTAATCTTGGCGACCTTGCGAGCGTTCTGTGCTTTATATACTAGCAGTTGGCGTTGCTCATAACCTTGGCGTACTAAACCACCTAGCTTTGTTGGGTCTAATAGGCTAGGGTCTACCTGCATACCAACTACTTTCGCCAACTGTGCGGCGTTGCTCTTACTGAGCTGACTTTTATATAAATCTTGGATAGCTGTCTCATTGGCCTTTTTATCTTTATTTAGTTTCTCCATGAACACCGGGGCGTTAGCAATGTCGTCATCTAATGTATTGATGCCTGTCGCTATCTTAGACATGTAGTCTTTATGCTGTGCTTCAGCCTTTGCAATTTGTTCTTTGGTATGTACAACAGCATCACCGCCATTCGCCGTTGCTACGGGTTTGAGCCCATCGACACTAGCCCCAGTTAGTTGTGGTTTAATATGGGTGAAGTAATACTCAGCCAATGCTGCTCTTCGCTTATCACCACTGTAGTCTACGGTACCCAGCTCAGCTTTAGACATCCCATAGAAAGGGTTAGCCTTAGTAATCTCATCTGGGTATAAGGTAAAGTATTTTTCGGCATCACTATCACCAAATAGGTCTGTATTAAAGAATTGCTCAACCTCGTTACTCTTAGCTAATGCAGCCTGGAACTCCGCATCTGTCATATCTGTATTATTTATACCTAACCAGCCCGATGCTTGTGGCCCCCAGCCTCCACCAGTTGAACCCATCTGCACTATATCCTCAGATGAGGCTACGAAGTCCTGGGCAATCGCTTGCGGGTCAGCATCAGCACCAAAGAGCTTTTGTAGCCCTGAATGCCCCGCGTCAGTTGGTACTGCATACTTTGGTAGGTACTGCGAAGAACCCATATTCTTTTGTGCATTTTGTAGCTCTAATAGTTTATCTCTTGCTGCGGCAACGCCACGTTGGCGCTGGGTTGCGGCTACCACCGCAGTATTGTAGTCTTTATTACCTTGGAGGATTGAAGCATCACGAGCTGTGGCTAAGTCGTTTTGTCCGCTAGTATCAAATATAGGTATCTGCCCTTGTCCTGCAACTGGAACTTGACCAGCAACTGGAACTTGACCAGCAACTGGAACTTGACCAGCAACTGGAACCTGACCAGCAACTGGAACTTGACCAGCAACTGGAACTTGTCCTTGACCGCCAACTGGAACTTGTCCTTGACCGCCAACTGGAACTTGTCCTTGACCAGCAACTGGAACTTGTCCGACTTGGCCTTGACCACCGAACTGGAAACCACCAGCTGGTGCTGGGTTGCGACTAGCCCGAGCATTACGGATATCATTAAGGCGCTGTAACTCTGCAAGCTTCTGACGTCTAATCTCTTCGTTATATGCAGTGTCTCTATCTTCCCCAGCCTGGGTACGCTGGCGGTCGACTATATCTTTTGCAATAGTGCGGTCTTCCTCCGCCATTGTTCTTCTACGAGTGGTTTGGTCGCGGACGACCTGTGCCCCCTGTTGCTGTGCTCCAAACCATGTCCCCATGTTACGCTCCTGGTTGAGTTGTTGCGAATCCGAATAACTGGTTATACCCTTCGCGCTCTTTATCTCTCGCTTCTTCTGCTGAGTCGTACTGACTACCTAAGTTGGCGTAGTATCCACTCAAACCTGCAGAAGTTGGTAGCATACCTACACCACCTTTTTGTAATGCAATCTTCTCCTCTAAACCACCTTGGTAGCCAGAGTCAAATGCTGACGCTGCGTGTTTACCGCCTGCTAATGCACCTCTACGTCTGATTGAGTCAGTTAAACCTGCACGCCTACCACTTGAGCCTGCTCTACGCACTGCTTCGTTAGTTCTCCGTGCATCCTGGCTCTTAGCAGCGTTTGCTTTCTGTCTTGCTAGATATGTAGGGTCTACCTGCATAGCCTGCTGTAACAGCTTGCGTGCCTCAGCCAATTTAATTGTATCTACTTCTGCCCCTTGTGCTTCTAGTTTAGCAACCTCAGCTTTACGCTGGTCAATTAACTCTTGCTGTTGCTCAGAATATTCAGATTGAACCAGTGCATTAGTTAGCATGTTACCGCCCATCTGTAGTGATGCTCTACCTAAGTTCTCAGGGCTGTATGCAGTTTCTAAACCTGCTTGGAAGCGCTCCCCGAATGTGCCCTTTGGCGCTTTAGGTGGTGGCGCTTTAGGTGGTGGCGCAGGTTGTTGCGTAGGTTGTTGCGTAGGTTGTTGCGTAGGTTGTTGCGTAGGTTGTTGTGCGGGCTGTTGTGCGGGCTGTTGTGCGCCTAATGCATCACCAGTAGCTGACTGTGTCGTACCGCCACCTACAAAAGTTTGGTCCGCTAGCAACGCATCATTATAGTCTAACGAGCTCAGCCCAACTTGTGCCTCTTGTGCTGCAGATAAACCACCGTAAGTACCGTCTGCCATAGTTGGACCTATCATAGGGTCAACAGATGCAGTAGGTGCGGCAGATGTTGGTGCAAGCAGAGGGTCACTAACAGGAGCATCAAAGCCTGGGCCTGTCATACCGTCTGTTGGAGTAGCAGTAGGGGTTGACATATACCCAGCAATACCGCCTGAAATAGCGCCACCTAGTGCTCCTTTTCTCCAGTCTCCGCCTGTCGCTGCTGAAGATACAGCGCCGAGGCCTGCACCTACCACTGCTGAGCCCATAGTCGCACCAATACTAGCCGAGAGGCCGATACTTGCCGAGATGGCTGGAGCAACAAAGGGTATAGCTACCATAGCTACTACAGCGACAACCTTCTTAGCACCACCTCCATGTTCTGTTGGTTGCATTGTATTCCTAACAGCAGTGGCTAGGGGTGACATAGGTATGTAATCGATATTAGGGGTCATAATTAATCCTCGTTTAAGTTAAGTCGCATCTGCGCGTATTTATGTTCAAAGCCAAATTTAGTTATTACTCGAGCCATGGCTGGCGAGACTAACGCCTCTATAGCTCGGATGCCGTTCATGTAAGCCCACCCACATAGCTTCTCCCAGAACTTTTTAAAGAGTGGGTTTAGTTGTGAACCGCCGATTGCAACTACGTTCAGTGCATCTAGCTTAGGGTATTGCACATGCTCCATCACGATAACGAACTTGACATCAGGGTATTCACCTTCATCCTTCTTACATATAAATACAAACATTTGTCCTTGTGTCGCACTGTTGTATATATCATCTGTTGTAAATTCGCCATATATCGCTTTCGCAACAACCTTATCTATTAATGGAACACATTGAGCCCAGTATAAATCATAGTGCTCTTGTGTTGCAAGTAATAAAGGTTCATAGCCGTCAATTTCCACATTGTCTTTCTCTCCCATAATTGTCTAGCTGTTGCTGCCTCCTTTAGGGTTAATAAGTTTCTCGAAGAAGTCTGTGCCCTTTGCTTTCACAACGTCAGCTGGGATTACAAACTCTCCTTTAGATACATTAATGTTTACATCGTCTGCAGTTGGGTGTGTGCCTGCCATAATCTCGCCACCCTCCATGAAGTTACCACCCATCTCTGACTTCGCTGCCTTCGCTGCTAGTAGTAGCACGAAGATTAGACCTTGGTCATACTCTGGGCTGATATCAGCTTCAGTCGCAAGGCCTTGTTGGATTGCAAACTGTCTAACTTGTGGGTACATATCTGGATTTTGCAAAGCAACTGTTGCTAATTGTACAGCCATGTTTAATTCTTCTTGTGTTAATTCGCCAGACTGCATGACTTCCAAAATGGTCTGCTTAATCTGTTCGACCTTCTCAGGCTGCTCTTGCATGAATTTCTGCATGTGCATCTCCATCATCTTAGGGTCCATGCGTTGTTCACCTTGGCCTTGAGGGCGTAACCCAACTGGCATACCAGCTTGTGGGACTGGTGCTCCACCAGGTCCTACTTCGCCACCCATCGCGTATGATGGTTTCGGTTGGTTCCTGAAATCCATAGTTGGTGCTCTCCCATTTGGTTGTGTTGGGTTCATACTACCATAAGCTTGGTTGTTTGTCTGCGTTCCGCGAGGCATTAGTTGTTGTAATCCCGCTGGTAAGTCTAAAGACTCTGTGTTGTAAATCATATTAATTCTCCTATCCTTTAAGTTGCCCTAATAGGACATTAATTGTTGCTCTTGTTGTTGCTAAATCGTTCGCTAAATTCTGTACATCATCCCGTAACTTTATAAACTCAGCTCCGTCTGCTAGCGATTCACCAGATGGTAGCCCTGAAATACCTGACCACGTCTTACTTGTTGCTGTTACTACGCGCATCGACTGCGTTTCCATTGATGATACACGAATGTTACCCCTAATGATAGCCGCACTTGCAAGGTCTGATTCACCCCTAGCGCCAATCAATAATTCCACATCTTCTTTAATTGCACTGAATATCTGAGCCTGCCAATCTGCTAAGCCGTCAGTGGGGATGTTCGGGATGCCTGTGAATCTACCTGCCACTATGCACCCCTCAGCCCGTATGGTGTTTCACCTAGGTGGATTGCTCTCACTCTTGCAGCACCTGACACTGACACTTCAAAGGTGTCAGAGCGGTAGCCAGCTGGGAGTCTGAAGATTTTATCGGAGCAGATATTCCCCTGGAATACCAAGACTTTGTCAACCCATAGTTTAAATGTGATACATAAGAAAGAGGTTGTGGTCTTAGAGTTACGAGTTATGCAGTCACCGTTAACAACCATGCATCCGTTAATCGCACCACTATTCTCAACACGAGCACCTGACACCATATAGTCAGTTGGCCCATTCAGCGTACCTAACTGTGCAGCCTCTGCCCAGCGCAGTACATTGTATGCTGTTGCTGCTGTGTTGTATGCATTGATAGCATCAATCTCAGACTGAGGTGTGTCATAGTCTGCAATCACTCTAGCAGCACCGATGTTCATGTACTCTTTAATTACGATGGTTTTCGACTTCCACTCCATAGGGGTTAGTGGCTGTGTCCTATCATCCCACTGATATATATTGCCAGTTGTGTCAGTGATGTAGTACATCTTATTCGTTATTTGGTCAGTGAATGCTGCAGTGAACGTAGTCTGTACAGTCATGAAGTATCCGCCAGTCTTGTCGTGCTTCTCAAATATAAACGAGTTGCCCGAATGTGAGCCGAAATATTTACCATTATATAAGTGACCAACAACTTCACTTGGGGTTAACTCATCTTCCCAAGTATCCCAATCATGGATTAATTTAGTAACAAGCTCGACACCCTTAGACAGTGAGTAAACCGCTAGTCCACCATGCGTTGTATATACAACCCCGTACCCCATGTTAACTACTGAGCGCTTCGATAGGCAAGGGTACAGTGTATCGACACGAGCAACAGTCATAGTCGATGGGTCGTTACCAGATGCTGCGTATGGATATGCTTCAGTTAAGATTATGATATACCCCGACACTGCTTCAACTGCTACAATGTCAGCGTCGAATGTAATGCGGTACTTAATAGGCCAAGCGTGTGGTTTATCTACCTCTGAGAAACACAGCTGATTATCGAAGAACCCCATAAGGATATTGTTATTAGCAACCTTAATACCTTGTAAGTTAATCGGGGGCTCGTCGTAGTAATCAGAGTCTAGTATGGTTGTTAGGTTCGTATCTAAGAAGTCATCAGTGTATGTGTATGAGCCATCGCCCCAGTATCTCGCAGGGTCTGACAGGCTCTCAGCAACGTCGTGGTACAGCGTACCTGCAGTGTCAGCAGTCTCGCCTACATCGGAGGCAGTCTGGTCATATGTAATTGTGTACTCATCAACTACAGTCTTGACAGTACCACCGGTGATATTAAATGATGTTGTCGTGCATCCACTTAATTTAAACCTATCGTCAATAATAAAGTTATGGGGCTCTGCAAAAGTCACAGTGGAGATGTTGCCACTACGTGCTACCTTCGTAGTAGCCACAGGGAACCAACAGTCTGACAGCTGGTAATACTCTGTACCTGAGGCTGACGGCAGCGTCCTGTAAATACGCAATCCGCGGATATAATAATCAGATGAAGGGTTAGCAGTCGGTAAACCTGTGATAGTTACAACCTGACCCTCCTTAATATACAGCTCGTCAGTAGGGATTGAAGCGATTGACTCCTCACCCCATGGTGTTATCCATGTGTACACGTGTGTACGAATCTGTGTGTTACCCGCTAAATCTACTCTACCTGCAGTGTCTGAAGCAGTGGAAACTGCATCGCCTGGGTTGAAGTATTGAAATGTTGTTGTTCCTGTGACAGTAACTTGTACATTAACAGAGTTAAATGTTTCACCCACTGTCGTAGTGAAGTCGCGTACCGTTACAACATTACCTGTACTTAAGCTGTGTGCTGTGCCTGTTGTAATCGTTGCTGTGTTGCCTGAGTCACGTGCATATGATGCTGTATTTGTTACAGTGAATGACGCCGCAGACGTAGTTGGAGTTGTCGTAGGTAGCGGCAGCCCAAGGTTGTAATATGTGTTTGGGTAAGGTGTACCTGTTTTTGTGGCCAGTGCGTAGTTGGAAACCTTAGGGGCTCCGTCGCCTGTATAGTAGAACCTCTGCTCGTCGTCCTCAGTGGATGAGGCTACTGCAATGTCCACGTCTGTTGCCCACGTTAACCACTTAAGTGTGCCTGCTGCTATGTCACGTAGAGCATATAATGTTTTAATTGTACCTGTGCGATTAGCATCAGCGACAACAACTGGCTCCTGGTAGGGGATAAGGTCACCAGAATATAGCTTGGTGTTGTACGCTACCTGTGCTGCACCGTCAGGTAATAGCTCCGTCGAAATCTTCGGGGCTTCACCTAGGAATTTATGTATTTTAACTGCACCCATTCTCTGCTTCCTTTACTGCTGCCGTCTGGTCTTCAACTAGCGGCGGCTCAATACTTTCCGGTTCTTCTATAACTATGCACCCCTCAGGCACTGTGTCGCTGCGTGCAAGTGACCCGTTAGGGTACATTATAAGAGGGGTGTTTTTCACTATGGGTTCATCTCTGCTTCTTGAGCAGCTAACATAGCTTCATAAGCTGCTATTACTGCTGGTGTGTGTACCGCATTGCAGATAGCAATGGTTTCAGCAGGTTCACCTGTTGTGTCATCACCTGGTGCGATTA
>Ga0233448_1000973_pt1 | contig 26956 bp, 27 predicted proteins | sample SI_124_October20_2_FD_183015 | JGI IMG/M metagenome (GOLD analysis project Ga0233448, IMG submission 183015) | Seawater microbial communities from Saanich Inlet, British Columbia, Canada - SI_124_October2016_150_MG | ecosystem: Environmental > Aquatic > Marine > Inlet | place: Canada: British... | reverse complement strand
TGGTACACCGCTTTACCCCATTCTTAAACAAGATGTAGTATTTACCGCCCCACTATTGAAACTGAATCCTGCAATGGAGTAGAGTCTTCCATGCTCCTCATTATTGCTCAAATGCTTTTCTTTCTTGCGACACCTCAAGAATATTCCCGCCATGAAATCAAGACTCATACGCCCACGATATCCGTCGAAAGCGCGATTCAAAGCTGGGCAACCGACTCTTGGGACCAAGTGCGCTTTGACTTCCGCAGGCTTGCCGAGCAAGTTGATTTCGACATCGCACGGCCGCACTTGATCAAGGCACTTCAGGCTGATGAAGTCAAGTTGCGCGCTTACGCACTCATGGCGCTGACAAACTCTTTCCGACACCGACATGTCTCCGGCCCAGGGCAACCGATTGAGCTTTCACCCAAGCCACAATTTCTTCTTCAAAATGACCAGCCTTTCTGGGATTTTATTGTGCAGCAACTCGCGGATGACGAGAAACGCTGGAACTGGTCATTGGGCTATTCAACCCTACTTTCCTGGGGGAAACATGCGAAACCGAGTCTTTACCGAGCCCTTGCCAGTGATGATGAGCAACTCCGTTCGAGTGCGTTTCACATCCTTATTGCTACAAGCTTTAATGAGTTTCACCCCGCGGCCCTGCCCTGCCTAGATAAATTGTGTTTCGAGTATAAACCCAGAGAGTTCTGGAACCGGCAGACGCCAACCTATTTCGATCGACAAAAGTGGCTCACCCATCATGCGCATGCTTTGGCGGATGTCCTGACTCGCTGGTTACTAAGCGAAGACGGTCGCCGACGCGCCTTCGCAGCAATTGCTTTTGCCTCTCATCGTTGGAACACCCATCAAAAGCTAATTGTCGAAATTCTTGCTGATGAGCTTAAAGATGATCATCGAAGATGGACCGCTATTTCAGCCGCTGATGCTCTACTCAAGATGGGCGCGGTTGCACTGCCTTACTTGAAAGACTTAACGCTTACCGATCCGCAGCAAAAAGATTTCGTTGCAACAATTATTTGGGATATAGAATCGCCTCCGAAAACCAAAAACGATTTAGCTCGTCGTACTCTAAAGCATAAACATCTTCGCGAGGTTTCTATTCGTGAACATGACCCGTTTTATCAGTGGATCTCAAACCTCTATTACCCGTACAACTGTTTCCTTGGGCCAGATGGTGAGCAATTTTCTCAATGGTCAGATAGATGGGTGCATAATCATATGCCATGGGAAAAAATAACTTTGTCTTGCCCATGCGGGTCAAAGCGATGTGATGCTCGATTGAGACGCGCTGCAAATGACTTCCGTAAGCCTTGCCCCGTAAACAAGCGGCAAACCCAAGCGCACTAACCCACCATCTCTTGAATCACGCCAAGCAACTCAAAACCAAACGCCTCGACTTTGCCGGGGCCTATGCCTGGCACGCGGAGTAAGTCGACCTCGGTTTCAGGAGCGCGGCTGGCGAGTTGGGCAAGGACTTTGTTGCTGAAGACGCGATAGGGCGGCACACCTAATTCGGTGGCTTTTGATTTGCGCCACCGCTTAAGCGTCTCGATGATTGCTTCATCGGCGACGACCTCGGCCTCGCTCTGAGTGGCGTCGCTGCAAAGTGCGGACGGCCGCTCACCGTGGCTCGGTGAAAACGCAAACGCGCTGAGGAAAACATCTGCGCCCTCATTTAAAACGGGTGTCGCCTTTGGGGTGGTGTCTAAAACTGGGTATTCCGCCCCAACGGTGGCCAGATAGCCCCCATCGAGCAACGCCTGGACAAACGCTTCGAGCTCGGTCATCCGCCAACCGTCGAGTGCGCCATAACCGGCAGGCCCCGTCGGGATGCCCACTGCTCGACTGCCCGCCAAGATGCCAACTGTTTTTTTGCGACCGTACTTGACACCCCAACGGTGCACGCAATCAAGCATGATGCGGGCCGCTTTTTCGTGGAGGCCCGTCAAAGCAACGGGCGGGTTTTTGGCCTGGGCGGCACAGCGACAACATTGATCGCAGCCGTCGGCTAAGTCGGCCGCAGCCGGGTCGCCGAAATATTCGAGAATCGAGCGCCACGAACAAGTGCCTGATTGCGCCCACTGAAACATCCGTGAGAGGCGCTGCATCGAGGCGTCAACAAAACGCGGGTCGGCGGCGGTGCCGTCTTCGCGTGGCTGCTTGATTAAAAAATCATGCGTACGGTAATCTTTGCCGCGCCACAACATCACGGCGCGGGACGGCTCGCCATCACGCCCTGCGCGGCCAAACTCTTGGTAGTAATCTTCGAAACTGCGCGGCATGTGCAAGTGAATCAACATGCGAATATCTGGCTTATCAATGCCCATGCCGAATGCATTCGTCGCAATGAGCGCATCGACTTCGTTATTCAAAAACATATCTTGCACTATGCGCCGCGACTCGCCGTCGCAGCCACCGTGATAAAACGCCGCGCGAAAACCCGCATGACTCAGCTGCTCGGTCAGCTCTTCGCAAGCGCGGCGCGTGCCGGCGTAAATCAGAGCAGGCGCTTTGCCGCCACGGTTGCGCACGAGCTCAATCGCCTCGAATCGGCGGCGGTCTTCGGTCGGCATTTTGCGGGTTTCGATTGTGATATTGTCGCGTAAAAAGCCGCGCACAAAAACATCGGGGGCTTTGAGGCCAAGTGCACCGCCCAGCTCGTCACGCAACTCAGGAGTAGCCGTCGCCGTAAATGCAGCCACGCGCTCAGGGGCAAACTTTTGCAAAAACGGGCCAATCTCAAGATAGGCGGGCCGAAAATCATGCCCCCAACGCGCGACACAATGCGCCTCGTCGACCGCAACAAACGGAACACGCACCTCGGCTCGATTTAGCAGACTCAAAAATCGCTCACTGCCCAAACGCTCAGGCGAAACATAAAGCAACTGCAGTTTGCCGGCAACAAATGCCTGCTCTGCCCAAGCCCGCTCGTCGGGAGTTTGCGCACTATCTAAAGAAGCGCACGGGACGCCTTTTTCGCTCAAAGCCCGCACCTGATCGCGCATCAAGGCAATCAGCGGCGAAATCACGAGTGTCGTCCCGCCAAACAACAAGGCTGGCAACTGGTAACAGAGCGATTTACCCGCACCCGTCGGCAAAACGGCGATCGCAGGCCCACCATTAAGAATCGAGCGGATGACCTCGGTTTGCCCCTCGCGGAACGCAGAATGCCCGAATGTGCCCGAAAGGACATGCATGACTTGGCTGCGGGTGAAATTCATGGCGAAAGCGTGATTGGGGGTGGATGCCCGGCAGGGCTCGACGACAGATTTTGCAGCTCTCATGCCGTGTAGACGGATGAGGCTGAGATAGGTTACCTACCTCATTTGCATTTCCTTTATAAAACGGCCTTGAGATTCACATAAAACGCCGGGCCATCATCACTGAGCACTTGGAACAGGACTCTTACCAACTCATCGCCGCTTTCAGCCGAAAGTTTGGCCAGCGCAACTTTAGCCGCGTCGAGCGAAGGCGCAGAAATGTCGCTCATGTCGTCGGGGAGCATGCCGTCTTCGTGCGGCACGCCCAACTCATCTAGTAGAGTTGTGAGCAGCGTCTTGTGTGGCCCCAAATAAAGCGACCGCAGAATCGACTCTTGCACTGTGTCGGTTAAATCACGCTGAATCATCAGCAAGCGCACGCGCTGGTCGATGCTCTTTTTGTGAATCGACTGAAGCCGAAACCCGCGAGCCAAAGCAATGTCTCGCAGAGCAAGTGCTTGATCTTCGGGAAAAAAATCGCATTCCCAGAAGGCGTGGCAAGCCTCTGTTCTTAACTCTGATGAAAGTCCGGCCCAATTTATCATGATTGCATCCTTTTGTTCAAGAAGCGCAACGGCTTCCGTGGTGGTGAGAATTCTAACAGTCGGCTGACCCCTGCGCTGCCGCACGCATAAAAGTGCAGAATACTGCCCCTCGGCTCGCCTCTAAGTGCAGCATAAATCCCTAATTTGTCGCTTTTTGCAACCATCGTCGCCGCCGATATTGCGCCACGGGGCATAGGGGCTAATAGGTGGGCGGAGGCACAACCATGTCTGAACAAAAAGTAATGAACCGCTGGCTCGTCGTAGCTGGCGCAATTTTAATCCAACTGGCACTCGGCGCGATTTACGCGTGGTCAGTTTTCACACCCGAGCTCAAAGGCGCGGGCTGGACGGCTCTGCAAACGCAGGCAGTTTTCTCAACGGGCCTCGCATTCTTTGCGATCGTGATGGTGTCGGCTGGCTTCATGCTTCCGAAGCTCGGCCCTCGCAAGTTGGCGATTGCAGGCGGTTTGGTGCTGGGCACGGGCTACGCACTCGCAGGTCTTTTTGCAGGCACAGGTTTTTGGCCTATCTTTTTACTGATTGGTGTTCTTGGCGGTTCGGGCATTGGCCTGGCGTATGTGATTCCAATTGCGGTCGGCATGCGTTGGTTCCCTGACAAAAAGGGTCTGATCACAGGTTTGGCCGTTGCCGGCTTCGGCTTTGGCGCGATGCTTTGGGTAAAGCTCGCTGGTGCATGGGGTCACTTAATTGCTGAAGTCGGCCTGCCTACCACCTTTTTGATTTACGGAATTATGTTTGCCGCAATGGTCGTGATTGGCGGAATCTGGATGGTCTTCCCACCCGACGGCTGGAAGCCAAAGGGCTGGAATCCGGCTCCAATCGCTGGTTCTGGGCAAGCTGCAGCAGCAGGGTCGATTAACTTTACGACACGCCAAATGCTGCGCACGCCGCAGTTTTACATGATTCTGATGACCTTTGTTTTCGGAGCAAGCGCAGGCCTAATGAGTATCGGTTTGATGAAATTATTTCCGATGCAAGCACTGCAAGCAACAGGGATGAGCGTCGAAGCCGCGTCTGCAATCGCCGGCACAGCCATGGCGGTTTTCTTCTCGCTTGCAAACGGCATCGGCCGAATTGCTTGGGGCGCAATGAGTGACAGCTTGGGCCGTAAAAAATCAATCATCATTATGATGACCACGCAGGGCATCGCCGTGATTCTCTTCCAATGGATGGCAAGCAGCGAGTATTTACTCTACGCGGCGGCGACCGTTATCGGGTTTAACTTCGGTGGTAATTTTGCATTATTCCCAACGATGACGGCCGACACATTTGGCACGAAACATGTGGGCCAGAATTACCCCTTTATTTTCTTGGCTTACGGCATTGGCGGCATCGGTGGCCCCATGCTCGGTGGCAGACTGGGCGACCTGGGTAACTTCCCGATGGCCTTTACGATTTGTGGTGTGCTTTGTCTCGCCGCAGCGGTCATCATTGCGCAGGTCAAGCCTGCAACCGAAAGCCAGAAAATGTCGATAGGCAATTCAGGGGTCAAGCCTCCGTTCTCATCAAGCGGCAAGCCACCTGCAGCACCAAGCGGCGGGCGGCCAATCGCACCAGCTTAATTTCAGTTGGCCTATGATGGGCGAGCGACTCAGGTCGCTCGCCCATTGGCTTTTATTATTGAACGCCAAGCGCGGCAATTCGTTTGACTTTGCGCATGCCCCTCCCCATCAAACTCCGCACCGCATTTGCGGCATCGACCACGATTCATATCGTAGGCGGCGTGGCAGTAATTGCGGGTATTGCCTATTGGAGCGCGCAAAACCCCCAAACCAAAGCGCCTGTCGTTGAGTTTGCGGTAGCTCAAATGAGCACGCAAGTCGAAGAAATCATTGCACCGCCAAGCGAGGTTGCGCCGCACACTCCCGAACCTCAGCTCACCGAAACGGAAGCTGATCCAAAGTTCGAGTTTGAAAAGACGATCGATGAGCCGTTTGAGTTTGAATTTGAGCCCGAAAATCCGAAGGGGTTGCCGCAGCTTGAAGAAACGCCTCCATTAAAAACCATTACTCCTGAAGCACTGCCAGCCCCATTCATAAAGGCTCAACGCAAGCCAGGCGCGTGCAAGCCGCCGACTTACCCCAAACGAGCGGCAGCCCGGGGGTGGGAAGGCCTGGTGATTATCGAAGTAGAAATATCAGCAACGGGCGCGGTCAAAGGTGCGCGCATCACAACAAGTAGTGGGCACGACATATTAGATACCGCTGCGCTCAAGGCCATTTTCGCTTGGGTTTTTACACCCGCACATAGAGGCAAAATTACTGAAGCGGCTACGCAGGTCATCCGCATTCGTTTTGAAGCGGGTAAAGTAAGTGCATGAAATTCACTTTAGCGATTGAGTTGGCGGCCCTTTGCTTGATGGCGCAATCATGCGTTTTACCGGTAGCGCCCGTCCCGAATGCCAATCAACTGCATCTCGTCTGGAACGATGAATTTATGGGCAACGAATTAGATGCAAGCAAATGGATGACTCGCCAAAAAGACTTGATGCACGGGAAGAGTCTCATCCTTGAAAGCTGCACTACTCTAAACGGTAAGGGCCATGCCGTTTTGATGACGCGATTAACTAACGATGCGGGTAGCGAAATCGAGTCTGGAATGATTGCGACTCAAGGTATCCAAGAGTGGCAATATGGATTATTTGAAGCGCGGGTTCAATTTGAATCGGCGCCCGGCCATCACGGTGCGTTTTGGTTGCAATCGCGCGACTACGGAATTGTGAAAGACGACCTGACAGCAAGCGGGGCAGAATTAGATGTAATTGAATATTTTGGGCGGCACGATTCGCTCAGCCATAACATCCACTGGAACGCTTACGACAGCAGCGACAAGCAGCATATCGGTTCTGGCAGTTTCGCCTTGCCGGATAGCGCAGGGCATCCTGACGAGGGCTTTCATGTTTACTCCATGCACTGGACGCCCGAAGAATATGTTTTTTACACCGACGGCATTGAGACTTGGAGGACGACCACAGCGGTGAGCCATCACCCTGGATATATCATTCTTTCCGTGCTAGCCAGCAAATGGGAAGCAAAGCATATTGACCCCGCGTTATTCCCAGATTCTATGGTCGTCGATTGGGTGCGGGTTTATCAGTAAGCGTTGCTTTATGCAAGCAAAGGCACATTTCAGGCACTCTTAACAGATTCAGCTTCAACAAACACCCGCTTAATTTCAGGGTGTGCCGCGCGGACTTCTTGCGTGAGTGATTCAATCACTTGCTCTAGCTCACCGGCTTTGACTTCATCCGCGAAATCTACACTAAGCGTGAGCAAAATATAATCGGGGCCCATGTGAAGAGTTAAGACTTCGTTGACATTATCGACTTCAGAAATCTCAGCGGCCCGGCGGCGGACATCTGCAACCAGCTCTGGGTCAGCCGCCTCGCCAATGAGTAATGATTTTGTTTCGCGCGCAAGCCAAATTGCAGTGAAGGCCAAGATGAGCCCAATCACAATCGATGCAATGCCGTCAAAAATGGGTAAGTTAAATTGGGTCGCCAAAACCAAACCAATCATCGCCACCATTAGACCGAGCAAGGCCGCTGTGTCTTCAAATAAAACGACAAAAACGGTCGGGTCTTTTGAATGCTTAATTGCATCTGTAAAACCACGGTTGCCCTGCTGTGCGCGAAATTCACGCAAGGCCATGAACCAAGCGCCGCCCTCAAAAATAACGGCAAGCCCAAGCACGACAAAGTTAATCATCGGGTTAGTCACGGGCTCAGGGTGCATCACGCGATGGACACCCTCATAAATCGAAACACCCGCGCCCGCTGCAAAAATCAAAATCGCCACGATGAATGACCAGAAATAAATCTCTTTCCCGTGGCCAAAAGGGAAGTCTTCGCTCGGCGGTCGTTTAGCCCGTTTAAGGCCCAACAAGAGCAAAGCCTGATTGCCTGTGTCGACAAGAGAATGCACCCCCTCGGCAAGCATTGCGGCTGAGCCCGTCATGGATGCAGCCGCAAACTTTGTAATCGAGATCAGCGTATTGCCCGCCAGTGCGGCATAAATGACTGTTTTTGAACCGTGCGCCATCGTCTATTTGGTGTCGGATTTCCAATCACCCTGCGCGCGCTGAACCGCGCGACCCATGACCGAATCAAAATCGTCAGGCAGCGCGACGGATTGTTGTTGAGGGTCATCAAGCAAATCACGCACTCGTCTGAATTGAATCAAATAAGCGCGGCACTTCGAGCACATCAACAAATGGCCGCGCAAAAGCATGGTTGACCAGAAGTTTAATTTACCATCGAGGTAGTCACTTAAAACCTCATTTACTGAGCGACATTGTGTGAGTAATTTCACGAGGTAGCCCCCAATTTACCATCAACACATTGGCGCACTGACTTGCGGCCGCGATGAATCGTTTGGCGAAAATTTGTATAAGAGATGTCCATGGCGACGGCGGCATCTTGGGCTTCTAAACCACTTTGACCGCAGAGCAAAATCGCTTCGCGTTGATTGTGCGGAAGCGCGTCAAGGCATTCTTGGATGACGCGCTTCAATTCAGCCTCGCTATCCCAGGGGTCAAAACGCTCGCCGGACTTCCATTGGCCGCCATCAGTAAAGCGATCAACATCAGGGTCTTCATTAGAAACGATTGGCTCGCGGCCACGCTTGCGGAGGATGTCATAAATCTTATTTCTCAAAATCGAAAAGGCCCAAGCTCGTAAAGCAACGCGACCGTCATACTTTTCAATCGCACGCAAAACGGCCAAAAACGCCTCTTGCAGGGCGTCTTCGGCGGCGGCGTGGTCGCGCAACATACAATTGGCAAAACCAAGCATTTCACCGCCAAGAGACTGCATAAGCTCGGTTGCGGCAGAATCGTCCCTTGCGGCAATGCGGCGCGCAAGGGACAAGTCGTTTTCATGTGTCATGCAGTTAGTTTAGCAACCGCAATCAAAAAGCCCACGGTAGGCGGCGCGATGTTTCCATGCGAGCCAACCTTGAATACCGACGAGCATCACGGCCATAGGCAAGCTCGCTGGCGCAAGGGCGAGATGGAAGGCAAGAATATTCACAATAATCGGCGCCAAAATAACCAGACCAAGCGCGGTCATTCTCCCCGACAGAATCAGCAAACCAGAAATGATTTCCGTAGCCTTCAAAAACGGGAAGAAATACCCCGAAGCCATCATCGCGCCCATAAAGGTCATCCCGCCTTCCGACATTGGTGGCGGCGACATGAAGTGCAAGAAACCATTCAGGCCAAACATAACGAAGGCCGCGCCAAACATCGTGCGGACGACTTTCGTAGCTTTGCTGTGCTCGTGCGTGAGTGAGGCTGCGCCTGCAGTCTGCTGCGCGGAAGAAGAAGTTGAGGTGAGTGTTGTCATGCTATGTATTCGCCAAAGCAACCCGCCTGTGACAAAATTTATCAGCCTTCCAAAAAAGCCTTGGCGCGCAATATAAAACGCGCCGCCCTGATGGACGGCGCGCAACTTAAACGATGGGCTTTACATGGAAGAGCAGCAGCCGGGCGAGCCAGCGATTTTGCCACAAGCCTCGCAATGCTCCGCTTCAGCGCTGCAACATTGATCCGAGCCTTGAACTGCGCCGCAGTCGCAAAGAGGTCCTTCGGCAGGCAGCGCGCAAGCGGGGATGAGTACGAATGCGCCCAACAAAGCAAAGGCCAGTGCCCCACGGCTAAACCGTGAGATTAATTTAGATGTTGTGAATGTCTTCATATCATGCGTTCGCGCGCAACTCTCATGTGTGACATGATTATTGAATCACATCTGTGGCAATCCCCCCCCGCCTTGCATGAAGGATTTATTTGACTTACCCTAACCCTAGTGAACACAAGACACCTCCACATCTGGCGCATCGCGCAAACACTTGTTTGGCTCATTGGCGCGGCAATCCTAATGGCTCTCGTTTTTTGGCCGACTGTTGGCTTGCACGCGTTCTGGAATGTCTTTATCCCTGTCGCGCCGGCCTTGTTTGTTTTCGGCATTGGCATATGGCGGAATATATGCCCGATGGCCTCTAACGCCCTGTTTCTGCGCCATATTGGTCGATCTAAGCGTAAGCCGCTTAACGCCAAAACGCAGCTTAACTTGCAATGGGCGAGCGTTTGGGCGCTTCTCATCATTGTGCCTCTTCGCCATGTAATTCTCGACACAAACGGTCTTGCGACGGCGATTGTGATTGGCGCGCTCGCCCTACTGGCCATTTGGGCTGGCCGACACTGGGAATGGAAAAGCGCTTGGTGCTCGGGCTTATGCCCAGTCCATCCAGTCGAAAAACTTTATGGGCTACGCAATGCCATCCCCTCGCCAAACGCTCATTGCACCGAATGCGAACAGTGCGTCGAGCCTTGCCCCGATTCCACAGCCGGCTTCCATCTGCTACACAATGATTTATCGCAATCAAAACGCGAATTAGGCGCGCTTATGGTCGGTGGCTTCCCCGGTTTTATCTGGGGTTGGTTTCATGTTCCAAACTGGCCCGACGGCCAAGGTTGGTCGCATCTCACCGAAGCATACGGATGGCCTTTTTTCAGTATGCTTATTAGCTACTTTCTCTTTTCGATACTTCGCAGGTCTTCCCTTACCGATCACCAACTTGCCAGACTTTCAGCAGCCGCGGGCGTGAGTTTGTATTACTGGTACCGCATTCCGGCTCTCTTTGGCCATGGCCTTTTCCCCGGCGATGGCATGCTAATCGATTTAAGTCACACTTTGCCGAGTTGGTTTACTCCTGTTTCTCAGGGCGTCACCACAGCCATTTTCTTTTGGTGGCTTGTCGTAAGCCGTCAGCGCGATTCCAGTTGGTCTGCGCGGCCGCCGTTCAGCAAGCACGAAACACTTGATTCAAATATCAAATGCTGAGTCTCATTCCCCTCCTCCTCTTGCTCTTGCAAACCGCGCAAGAGCCGGCGCCCAAAGTACTCATGATTGGCATTGATGGAGTGCGCCCCGACTGCCTGGTGAGCGCCAATACACCTCATCTTGATGCTTTGGCTGCTAAAGGTGTGCTCAAGCTAAACGCTCGCACGACATCCATCACATCTTCTGGGCCAGCGTGGGCGACAATTTTGACGGGCGCGCGCATGAGCATGCATGGGGTTCACGACAATTCGTTTGAGGGGCTGCGCCTGAATGAGTGCCCCACTTGGCTAGCCCAGGCCGAATTGGCTCAGCCCGATTTGTTTACCGCTTCTGTTGCGCAATGGGCGCCCATTCACCAACATCTATTCCTTAAAGGCTCGGTCGATTTTTCTGCGGCCGCAGATAGCGGGGCAATGGTTTCACAAACCGCTATTGATTTACTTCAAGACAATCAAAAAGATGTCGACGCTCTCTTTCTGCACTACGACGATGTTGATCATGCAGGCCACGCCCATGGCTATGCCGTAGATATACCTGAATACATTGCCGCGATTGAGCAAGTTGATGCCGAAATCGGTTTGGTTCTCAAGGCCATTCGCGCGCGGAAAGCTGCAACAAAAGAAGCGTGGCTAATCTTAGTTGGCACAGATCATGGCGGAAAAGATAAGGGGCATGGGGCTGACATCCCTGAATGTCGCAGAGTGTTTATGTTGGCAAGTGGCCCTAACGCGGCGCAATGGCGTGATTCGGCTGAAACGCATGATTTCGCGCCAGCCGCGCTTCAGCACTTGGGGTTTAAGGGTGCGCGCATTCCATCCCCCCGCACTGACCCTTGGTGGGTCGCGCGGCAGGCTGAGTTGAATCAACGGGCCGCCACAAACACAGACGCTAAAATCGTTTTTCTAGGAGATTCAATCACTCACCTATGGGAGCATGCCGGCCACGCAATTTGGCGTAAGCATTACGCCGACCATGCAGCGATTAACCTCGGCATCAGCGGTGATCGCACCGAGCATGTGCTTTGGCGATTGCGCAACGGCAATCTAGATGGGCTCGCGCCAAAAGTTGTGGTGCTGATGATTGGCAGCAACAATTCTGGGCAAATCAATCAAGAGCCCAAGCAAACTTTTTTAGGCATTCAGGCGATTGTTGCCGAGTTGCGTTTTCAGTTGCCGCAAACCCATATTTTGCTACTCGGCATTTTCCCGCGTGGCGCGAAAGCAGACCACCCCCATCGCATTTTGAATCGGCGCGTCAATGAGTTGCTGCAACCATGGGCGGCAAAGCAAAGCCAACTCGATTTCATGAATATCAATCTGCATTTTCTAACTGAAAACGCGACGCTCTCACCCGAAATCATGCCTGACCTGCTTCACCCAAACGCGCGGGGTTATCAAATCTGGGCGGATGCGATTGAGACGAAGTTGGCTGAAGCTTTTTCGACTACATAAAAAGGCTCACCTCCGAGTCCCACTCATTCAGGTTGCGTAAAAACAGATTAACCATCAACACTACCTTGCTACAATAGTGAGACAGAGTCGCAATAGTAAAGGCGGCCGGCACCCAAACCAAGGGGCAATCCCTTAAGTCACCAAACCTAAACCACTGCAATGAAAATGCTTACGCTACTCGTCGTCGTCCTCGCGGCGGCGTTCACTCCGGCCCAAGAAGCTCCTTCAAACCAAGAGCTGGCCCGTCGAATCGACTTGCTCAGCGAGCAAATAGAACAACAGGCACTCATCGAAATAGGGGCCACGGCGACCCACTCCCTGGCAAGCACCCATGGCCTCGGCCCCGCTGCGAGCAAGGTCTATGGCCTGGATCAAGGCGTCTCGATTGGGGGTTACGGCGAAATGCTCTACACCTCACCGACCAATGGCAACGATGGGGCCATGTGGGATTTTTACCGCGCGATTACTTACATCGGTTACCGTTTTGACGAAAACTGGCTCTTTAACGCTGAAATCGAAATTGAACACATTGATGAGATCGCCCTTGAATTTGGCTACCTAGATTGGCTCGGCACCGATGAATGGAATGTTCGCATCGGCCACGTCCTCGCCCCATTGGGTTGGATTAATGAAATGCATGAACCAACCACCTTCTTAGGCGCAAACCGCCCACTAACAGAAAAATACATCTTGCCATCCACGTGGCATGAGAATGCTGTCGGATTTTTCGGTGATGTTGGCGACTTCCGCTACCGCGCATACGCAATGACATCCTTTGACGCTGCCGGCTTTGACTTGGCTAACAGTGGGCTTCGCGGTGGCCGTCAAAAAGGCAGTAAAGCAAAAGCCGACGACATTGCCTTAGCAGGGCGCCTCGACTACCGGGGTCTTGCTAATCACACCATTGGTCTTTCTTTCTATCAGGGCAATTCTGGTCAAGATTCGAGTATTGATCACGAAGTTTTTGTGTGGGATGCTCACGCTGAATACAAAAGGGGTCCCGTTCAAGTTCGAGCTCTATGGGCAGAAGCAAGTGTTCGCGACGCCAACAGCCTCCCCATCCCTTCCTCCATTGAGGATGTGGCAGGCCGATGGCTCGAGTTTGGGTACGACCTGCATGCAGGAAAAGAATCTGCTCTCATCCCATTTGCACGCATAGAACGACTCGAACTAGAAAATGTTGAAACGCGCAAGACATTTGGCATTTTTTGGCAACCACGAGCTGGGGTTGTCTTTAAGGCCGATTATTCCCCCGACGCCGATATTATTGAAGTCGCAATGGGCTTCAATTTCTAAACGCAACAAATCATGTGGAAGGCGCTCCTTTTTGTTCTTACCGTCACCCCCATTCTGGGTGACGGTAAATTCCCTACACGCGCGCAAGCTCTTTCGCGCATATTTCCAGACACTATCGCCAAGTCACACACAGTCTATTTGACAAAAGATGAAGTGGAACAAGCTAAAAAACTCGCTGGTGATAATACCCCAAGCATTGTGCGATATTTCTCAGTGTACTCAGGAAAAACTCTCATGGGTTTTGCAATCCTAGACACTCACCGAGTTCGATCAAAACGCGAATCTGTTTTATTTGGCATCAATAACGATGGGTCACTGGCAGGCACAACCGTCCTTGGTTTTGCTGAACCGCGCGACTTTCTTCCGAGCCCTAGATGGCTTAAGCAATTCGTCGGTAAACGACTCAATGACGAACTTAGGCTTAAAAAGGGAATTCATGGCATTACAGGAGCGACATTAACATCAAGAGCCGTCACGCAAGCTGCACGACGCTCTCTTGCACTGATGGAAGTCATACGCAAGCGCAAATGAGTCGCCTGCATTCCTTGGTAACCATCGGGCTCAGCTTTGGCATTTCTGCCACAGGCCTTGCTTGGGCATGGATGCGTTACTTACTCGAGCCTGTCGATGAATTCGCGCTATGGAACCACCCGCTTGAAGGCGAGATGCAGCGGTTTCACATTTTCATTGCACCTATTTTTATTGCAATCGTCGCTGCGCTCTGGCCATTGCATATTCGCCCACAACTAAAGAAGTATTTCACTCGTCAAAAAGGGCGTCTGCAAAAAACGGGGGCTCTCCTAGCCGCCACCTTTCCATGCATGGCCCTATCTGCCTACGCGTTGCAGTTATGCGAAACTGAAGCGGCTTGCAACTTCTGGCTCATTGCGCACCTCGCAAGCTCTGCCATCTGGGTAATTACATTTACAACCCATGTGCTGCTAGCCACTCTTTTCAAAACGAGGCAGGCAGATTAAAGAGTGACACGCTATTTGAAGCGTTTCTAATGCATGGCTTTTTCTAAATTAGAATCGTGGTAAGTCTCGCCACGATTGCCTGATGAGTGCTGACTTGCATCACCTCAACGCACCACCTCATTTCTTCTAAACCTTAAACCAAATCCCGCAAGCGCAGCAAACGCAGCGTGCGGGTTGTGCCTGAAACCTGAAACGAGCCCGTCAGCACAGTGAGTAAATCATCGAGTTTCAGCAGGCCGCTTTCTTTCAGCAGTAAATGCGCGGCGCGGTTGCGATCGGCAAAGCCACGAGACCTTTTGATGACGGCAGGCCGTACGCCCCAAAGCAAAGCCAAGCGATGAAAAGTTGCGCGGCGACTCGTCACGGCAATAATCGGAACTTGTGCGCGAAACGATGAAACCAAACAAGGCGTGCGCCCCGATTCCGTAAACGCCAAAATCAGTTGCGCGTTTGCTTGGTGGGTCGCTTGAATCGCTGCGTTAACAATGGAAAGAGTAATCGTCGAGCCAGGCAAACCAAGCCGGTTCACGCTGGGCTTGAGTCTCCAGTTTTCGGTAAACAATTCAGATTCGGTGCGCGATGCAATGCGATGCATCAACTGACAAGCCTCGAGCGCGTATTCGCCCACCGCCGTTTCGCCAGACAGCATCACCGCGTCAACACCATCGACCACGGCGTTGGCCACATCAGAAACCTCGGCGCGCGTGGGTTGAGCCGCGCTCATCATGCTCTCAAGCATTTGCGTAGCAACAATGACGGGCGTGGAGGCCGCAATCGCACGGCGAACAATTCGCTTCTGAATCGTCGGGACGACCTCATGCCCCATCTCAACGGCAAGATCACCCCGTGCAACCATCGCCGCATCGGTTGCTTCAAGGATGGCATCTAGATTATCGACCGCTTCAGGGTGCTCAATCTTCGCAATAATCGGGATATCACCACCCTGCTTCGCAATCGCCCGCTGCAGCGTTTTGATGTCTTTAGCCGTGCGCACAAAACTCAAAGCAACCCAGTCCATCTTCATCTCGACGGCGAATGCAATGTCAGCTCGATCTTTTGCCGAAAGCGCAGGAGCCGAAACGGAGCTGTCTGGCAAGTTGACGCCTTGGTTGGACGACAGGGTGCATCCGCGGTCAATGCGGCACTGCACAAGTTTGTCAGTCTTACTCAAAACTACCAATTCGGCACGCCCATCGCGCAATAACACCCGATCGCCTTTGCTCACATCTTTGACGAAGGCGCGATAATCAACAGGTAAAAAACCGTCTTTCGACATACTCTTGCCAACTTTCAGTGTTAGCTTTTCGCCGACCGTTAGTTCAACATCGTCGTCGAGGCGCCCCATCCGAATCCGAGGGCCGCGCAAATCGCAAATCATCGAAACGGGTCGCGCCAACTTGCGGCGAGCGCGCTTAACCGAGGCCACCCACTTTCGGCGCGTGGCGTCATCGCCGTGAGACATATTGAAACGGAAGGCATCGACGCCTGCGAGAATCATGGCTTCCATCTGCGACTGCTTGCCGCACGATGGGCCGAGAGTTGCGATGATTTTGGTGCGGGCTAGGTTTGGTTCGAGCATCTGGATGTGATTTTAACGAAATGGAAATATGCAAATTATGATACTCTTGTACAAAGGCGACTCCCTACTCTGATTCCTGCTGATTCGCTCCCTCCAAGCACATGAAACACATCCTCCCCCTCATTCTGCTTGGCGCATTTTTCTACTCTGCGCCAATCTTCGCTCAACAGGTTGACGAGCCTGGGCCACACGCTGTCGGCTGGCGTGATATTTCTTTTCGTGATTCACATTATGGTCGTGGCAGAGTTGAGGGTCGCATTTACTACCCAGCTGTTTCGCACGGAGAAAACCAAGTTGCCGACCCGAGTCAGGGGCCCTTTCCACTCACGGGTTTCATGCACGGCTACATCGAGCCAGCCAGCGACTACGATGAGCTTTGCACACACATTGCCAGCTGGGGTTTTGTTGTCATGTCCAACGACACTGAAACCGGTTTACTCTTTGTTTCGATGCAAAGCGAAGCCAAAGATACGCGCGCGCTCATGCAATGGGTCGAAGACCAATCGCAGTCGAGTAGTTCTTGGCTAGACGGCATGACTGACAACCATCCTTGGAGCGCAAGCGGCCACTCCATGGGAGGTGGCGCTTTGTCCTATTTAGTGAATTACGAATCTCGAGTGCGCACGATTGTTATGCTCGAGCCATACCAAGGCTCGTTGTTGGGTGGTTCATCAAACGGCTTTAATGCATTTCAAAGTTACGACGGAAACGCCCTCATCATCGGTGCCGATGAAGATTTAACAAACAATTACAACAGTGTTGTGCGGCCATGGTTTGAGCAAGCCGACAACAGCCGCAGGCGCGTTTGGGCACTTCTGCACGGCGGCGATCACTTTGGCTCGACCGATGCCGACATTCATGCATTATGGGGGTTTGGCTCACTCGATGGCGATGAGCAGCACCTCGCCCATCGGCGACTCGTTCTCGGTTTTTTACTTGCAGAAATAAAGGGTGAGCAAAATTGTTATTACGACTTTACGCAAACGCAGCACATAAGTCTCGAAGGCGATACAAAAGCACCTCCACTCTGGTCGTTTATTGATCCGTCAAATTCGGCGCAACTTATTCTCGGCAGTTTCGGCACACCCGCCTGGCGACTGCGCATCGCAGGTTCGATGAGTACAGGCAGTTTAAACACCATCTACGGTGAATTAGGCCTAGACCAAAGCTCGATGCAAATTGCTCGCGACCATGTTCTCGGGTCGTCCGGATGGGATGAAATCAATGTACCCATTCAGCCAAGCTGGTCCGGCTTGACACTTTACTTCCAAGCTCTTTCGAATCATGGCACTAACGGGGCGTTGAGCGAAATTACTGAAGTCACGATTCCGTGATAGCATTCAATCATGGCTTCTCCCCTCAATCGTCGTCAGTTTCTTACTGCAATCGCTGCCGTAACCGGAACAGCAGCATCAAGCCCGCTTTGGGCGCAATCGCTTTTAAGTCGCCCGGCGGCGCTTCAGTTTTTATCAAAGGCAAACTACGACCTGCACTTCCCTGGCGAAGATCAGCCGCACCTTGCCACGCTCATGAGTTGGCCGCACCGTCGAGGGTTTTATCTCAACACACTCGGCGCGATGCAAGACGAGATGGCGGCCATTGCGCAAGCCATCGCACAATATGAAACGGTCTTGATGATTGCGCACCCAGGCCAGGGCGCGACGGCGCAATCCAAATGCGGGCCGAGCGTGCGCGTGCTTGAGTTGCCGCTTGACGATTGCTGGATGCGCGACAACGGGCCGGTATTCATTCATGCGACTCCAACGGGCGGCGGCCAGTCAACTCGCGTCGCAATGGATTTTGGTTTTAACGCATGGGGCAATCCAAATTGGCAGAGCGACAACGACGACGCCATCCCGCAAAGATTGTGTGAGCGTTTCCAGCACCCGTTTCACACGGTTCCTTTTGTACTCGAAGGCGGCGCAATTCACGGCGACGGGGAAGGCACAATTTACACCACGGAAGAGTGTTTGCTGCACCCGAGTCGCAATGGCTCTGTGACCAAAGCCGATGTCGAGGCGCAACTCGCGGCCACGCTCGGTGCACAAAAAGTCGTCTGGCTACCGTGGGGTTTGACGCCCAATGATTTAACGGAAGGCCACATCGACGGCGTGCTCGCTCTCATCGAACCGGGCAAAGTGTTGCTGCAGCAAGCTCGCCCCACAGATCGGCCTGATGTGCAATTACGCGCCGCCGAAAACCTCGCCGCTCTCCAAGGGCAGACCGATGCGCAAGGCCGCGTGATTGACATCGTGCCCTGGAACTGGATGTCCGACACTTCCATCTTCGGCGCGACTTTTGAGCACACTTATCTCAATTTTTACCTCGTCAATGGCGCCGTCATTGTGCCGACCGCCAGCAACAACGACGACGCACCCGCGTTGGCAGAGCTGCAAACGCATTTCCCGAATCGCGACATCGTCGGCGTCGAATGCCGCGCGCTGGGCTACAACGGCGGTGGTGTGCATTGCGTGACTCAGCAGGTGCCGGTTTAGGCCGCAGCGACGCTTTCTGACCGTAGAGCGAGTCGCTCAACCCCAAGACGGGCTGCGCTTCAATAAGATGGGTAATCTTCGGGCTCCCCCATGCGCTATTCGTCGTATATCGTTTTAATTAAGCCGTTTACGGGGCACGGCGAGACAGCCGACAACATTTCAATAACATGATTAAAAGTATGTTATCATGGGCTTATGCCAAACGCCCGAGCAGATGTTCCAGATTGGAGACAAGAATTTATCGAGTCTCCAGACCTCATCGTGCACTGCCTCGATGGCGTCTTTGATGACATAAAACGGCAGTCAGACAGCCGAAAGCGCTACAGCCATTGGCGCAAATTTAAGCACTTAACCCTGCCCGCAAAGCACTCCCCGCAGCAAGCGTGGGCTGCGATAAAAATGCTAAGAAGAGCTTGCCGTGTAAAAACACCTTTCGTCGGCAAGAACAATCTCGAGGTGCTGCTTTGCATAACCGACCCCTTGCGCATGATGCTCCGCGAAATTGATTTGCATCAACGCATCACCGAGGCGGGCATGCCGACAGGTGCTAGTCAAGCCACTGGCACCTACGCACTAAAATCTTTGCTTGACGAAGCCTATTTTTCATCACGCCTCGAAGGCGCTGACACCACGCGAAGAGCCGCAATAAATATGTTGCGCACCAAACGCGAGCCACAAACGAAATCTGAGCGCATGATCATGAATAATTATCGCGCGCTTAACCAGCTTGCCGAGTGGGCGGATGAACCCATGACGCCTCAGTTGCTGCTGCATATTCAGCAAGTGCTCACTGAAAACACTCTAGACGACCCAACTGATGTAGGTCAATTCCGAGAAGACAACAATGTCAAAGTGGCTGACTTGGCGACCGGGGAAACTTTACATCAGCCTCCGCCATTCAAAGAGCTAGATGAACGCATTCAGCGTATATGTAAATTCGCTAATCAAAGTGACGATGAGAATGAATTCATCCACCCGATCGTGCGTGCGATATTACTACATTTCCAAATCGCCTACGATCACCCGTTTGGCGATGGTAATGGCCGAACCGCGCGCTGGGTGTTTTGGTGGAGCTTGGTGCGCCTCCCCGAGTACCGCTGGATGCTATATTTGCCGATATCACGCATTATTGAAAAAAGCCGCGAATCCTATTATCAGGCCTTCCTAAATGTAGAGAGCGACGAGCTTGACGCCACCTATTTAATCCGCCATCAGGTGGGCTGTGTGCTATTCGAAATGGACAAGTTCGCTCTGTTTCTTGAACGCCGCGCTGAAATTAATGATAAATTCCGCCGCAAACTAAAACTTGAAAGCAGCCTAAATGCGCGGCAGTTGGCATTAGTTGATTATTTAAGTTCGCATATAGGCGCGTTTGCACAGCAGTTGGGCCATGCTGAGTATCATGGCGTGACCACGGCAACGGCAGGGCGTGATTTGAATGAGATGGTTGCGCTTGGGGTGTTGAAGAAGAGTAAGCAAGGCAAGGTGGTGCATTACAAATTGGCGCGGCGTGTTTCTGGGGCGGTTTAGGTGATTGGGTAACTCAAAAGGTGGGAAAACGAGTTAATCACGCAATCATGGACAAAACGCTAAATCCATTGTATACTTTTTTCCGAAATAAACATACATGACCACAACACGAAAGCCACCGGTAAAGCCAGGCATGGTCTACAGAACCAGCTATTTTGCCAATTGCAGCTCAAACCCCACGCGCTTGGTTAGCGAGCTAGTGCGCTGCGGCAAATTGCAGCGCCTTCAGGGTGGGCTATATCTCGCGCCAGCGGCATCGCGCTGGGGCGAGCTGCTCCCGCAGGCTGATCAGCTCCTCAATGCCTGGCTCAAGGGGCGTCAGGGCAGCGATTGGGTCTTCACTGGCAGCGAATCCTGGAATGCACTCGGCTTGGGCGCTACCGCAGTTCATGCTGTACGCTGGGTTTACAACAAGCGGCGCTCTGGGCTAGTAGAGCTTGGCGGGCATAAATTTTTCATGCGCAAAATCCCGTTCCCTGCTCACCCCCCCGCCGAATGGGTTGTTGTCGATTTATTCAATCACGCCAAATATGCCGCTGTCGATACAGCATTGTTGCTAACAAAGCTGACTGAGGCTGTAGCCGAAAAGCGTTTTGACCCTGCGCTGTTGCTCAAAATGGCCAAGCGCTTTGGGCGCAAAACGACCCAACTATTTGTTGCAAGTGCTGTCAACAAGGACGACAAATGATGCTGCAAGCTCTTCATTTACAACCAGATTTTGGCAATCTAATCCGGGTGATGGCGGCAAAGCTTAGCCTTCCTGATGGGATGGTAGAGAAAGATTATTGGGTGGTTCAGTGTTTGAAAGAAATGAAAAATTTCGGATGGCGCATTCATTTCAAAGGCGGTACTTCGCTCTCAAAAGGATATGGGGCCACCACTTGGTACGCAACGAGCATGCAAGCAAAATCCAGATTGGTTGCAGAAGATGGGCCGCTGTTTTTGCGACCCGGAATGATCTAAATTTGTCAAAAAATGACATGTTGTTTCCTGTTTTTAAGGGAGAACAACATCAAAGAGAGAAACATCGCCCACAAGGGGCTGACCTCGCCACCGTGCCCCGCGGGGTCGGTTGGCGCTCAAGTAGAAGAGGTCTCCTGGGGCTCTTGATTTTCTTGTGATTCAGCGATGAGAAGCAGTTCCCAATACTGCGCCATCCAGTCAGAGGCCCAAACAAGGGCCGTGGAATCTCCGAAAACAGTAGGTCATCTTCCATGCTCATGTCATATTCAAATATTAAGTAGTAATCACTCATTTTCTATTCCTTTATTCAGTTTATCCACCTATCTAATTAACGAGGTAACAACGCTGGCAATTGCCCGGCCAACTCGTCAATCAACGCAGTCAAGCATTGCCTCAACTTTCGAAAATCCGCCTTGGGGGTTTGCTCATGCTCGTCCCAATACAAATCTCGCCGCACTTCAATCATGAGAGTCTGCACCTCGGTATTCCCCACAAAAGTGCTCGGCATAATCGAGCCTGCAAAAGGTTCATTCATGGCGACATCAAAACCCATCGAGCGAAACGACATCAAAACATTTGCACGCAGCGCCTCGGATGAATGATAATCATCAAAGCCCAAACAAATTTGAGGTCGGGCCAGCGCGGGGTCCTCGTAAGGGAACGGGTCTTGAGGGAAACTATGACAATCAACGATCAGCGCGCATCGATGTTCGCTCAAGCAATCGAGAGTTTGCTTTGCCAAGTGGGCATGATGCTGGTTATACGCGGCCAATAAATACTCGCGAATATCTGGTGAAACAGAATCGCGCAAACGCTCCCCACAGGGCCCATTCGTGTAAATAAAGCCCATTCCGTGTTGACTCATGGGCTCACATTCATCGTCTATATACCGCTCACAATCTACCGCCAATCGGCTCAAAGGCGCCACCACCCGCCGCGCATAGGAGCTCTGAAAAAGCGCATCCGTTGCGTGATCGGTGATGAGGTCGAGCTGCCATTCGAGCCGATGGCGGTCTATGCACATATCGGCGCGCACACGCTCAGGGATGACACGCGAAGCATGCGGAATGTGCAGAATCGCGCGCGAAGTGGGTCGAGTTTTTTCCATGCTGTTTTTTTGTTTGAAGTTCAGGACAGCAACAAGAGAACTCAGTCTCTTACGGAAATCGCGATCGGAATCGCAGATTTACGGTGGATGTTTTGCGCTAAACCCGAAGGCTTGGCCGCATCGCCCCGAAGGGCTGACCTCGCCACCGTGCCCCACCTGGGGTCGGTTGGCGCCTAAGAAAAAAGGTCACTTAGGCTCTTGATGCAGATTGAATTATATCTAACTCTTTGGGCGTTGCAAGAATAACTTTTCAGTCTCAAAACCAAACTCACGATACCCCGAAAGAATGAAGTCAAAATAGTCATCCGCCACCAGGCGGTCGTCCACCAATCTATTTGGGTGGGCCAAATAAACTTGCACGACGCGCGGCTCGCTCCAGACATCGCCACTAAACAATGCACCCATTCGGATGTAGTGACCATCGCGCACCCCCTCGCAGCCATCGAGCTGGGCGACCTGGCGACGAGTCAATGCGTAAGCCACTCCAGGGCATTGCGCATCGCCGCCGCAAAAACGCATATTCGCAAACGCCGTAGAGCCAAGCCCCGATGCTTTATTGAAGATGAGCTCAAAACCCTCTGCATACCCACGGACGGCATCGCCCAACGGTTCACCGAGTTTGTCAAAACGCTCTTCAAGGCGCGCACGGCCCATGTTGGAGCCATAAGACAACACCCACTGCGTGTCGGTCGACGCCTGCTCAAGTCGATAGCGGCGGTAATCGCCGTGTGGGATGGCATCACCGTGCATAGCGCGTCCAGCAAAATAAGTTTGAGTCTGGATGACCTCTCCGCTCGACAACATGCGCGCGTCGATGCTCTTGCGTAAAAACAATGACCCGCCTTCATGTTTCGCGTCAAACCCCTCTATGCGGTCGAGTTGATGCAGCGTCTGCTCGTCGACCTCAAACACCTCGCCCGTCACATTGTTGGAACTGGGTTTAACACCCGGAAACGAACCCAAATCATGCAATTGCGCCGAAACCATAGCTGGGCCAAGAGGTCTGGCCGTTTCAAGTGCATGGTGTCGCTCAAGGCCGGGGAGGAGGGTTCCGTAGGTGAAGATTTTCATTTTGCGCGCGTAAGATAAACTAGCCGAACTGAAATGACCTGCCCCTTCTGCACTTCCACGCCTACTTTTATTGCGAGCAATGAGTCCGCCTTCGCCATTGCGGATGGCTTCCCTATTTCAAAAGGGCATACTTTGGTCATACCGAAACGATGCGTTGAAAGTTTATTTGATTTAGATGACAACGAGCGTGAGCGTGTGTGGGATTTAGTCAGCGAAGTGCGCTCTTTGTTGCATGATGCGCACTCGGCAGATGGATTTAATATAGGTTTAAACGACGGCGCCGCAGCCGGGCAAACTGTGATGCATGCGCATGTGCATGTCATCCCCCGCTATATCGATGACTGCGATGATCCCCGTGGTGGAGTGAGATGGATTTGCCCTGAGCGGGCGGATTATTGGAGTGAGCAATGAATCAAGTTGTCCAATCTAGTGAGGTCATCACATTCGCTGAGCGAGTCATGGCTTTATTGGATGAGGGTAGTTTTAATGCAACTTATAAATTCGCTGTGCTACTTGGAATTATGGATGTCTGCATTGAACAAACTTCCATCACCGGCGACCCGCCCAATTCCATCACGACGCGTCAACTTGCTGAAAGGGTTGCTTCACTCTATTGGGGGCAAACCCTGCCATTTCAGGTCGCGCAAGGAGAGGCAAAGGAGTTAAGGCAGAACAAGGGTGGGCAAGCCGAGATCGTCAGCGAAATCATTACCTACCAAGCCAAACACAAGTTGCGCGCATCTTCGACTCTACGCCGCGCGCAGGCTATTGACATCAAGTCATATCAGAGTTTCATCCACAAGATAGAGTGGAAATTAATTGAAATGCCACTCCCCAAGCTTCAACGCATTGCTGGCCACTATTCTCCGTTCATCTATCAAATCAACTGGTCAGACGATGTCAAAAAAGCGCATGCCTTTCAAAGAGGTGGCTTGTATGCCCAGGGGTTTGACAACCGATTGCATCTACAGCCTAATGTTGGCCGTTACTTCGCAACTCTTAATAGTTTGCTCCGCCCGCTCATCTATCGTCAATGGGCGGCAATGGTGGCTAGGATTAATAAACTCGATGATGCAAGGCTTGAAGCTCACCTTTTTGGTTTTGACCGTATTTCAACGAAGAAAACTCACGGAGTCCTTCAAGAGATTCAAAGTCAACGGTGCTTCTTTTGTCACAACAAACTCGGCAAAGACTTCGATGTAGACCACTTTATCCCATGGACGCGCTACCCGAACAACTGTTTAGAGAACTTTGTCCTTGCGCATAGCAAATGCAACCGAAACAAACGGCATTACTTGGCTTCCGAAGAGCACTTGGAGAACTGGCTACTCCGATTCAAAGATGATGAGCTGTGCAACGACTTTGAAAGTGCGGCTCGGTCTATTACCTGGGAGTCGCACATGGCCAACTCACTAGGGATTGGACGAGCAATATACGGAAGCCTTCCAGAAAACGCTCTCCTGTGGAAGGGGCACAAAGACCAGTTTGTCGAATCGAGTTCTTACGCTATTCAACGGTGTTTTGAATCTTGATTCGCAGTTTAGGCCTTTATAAATTTCAGCGAATCAAAAAAGCACAGCCGCCTCAGAACTCAGCCGAAGGCACGACTGGCTCTTTCACAAAATGGCGGAATTCCTCTGTCGAAGTAAAGCAACGGAACCCAGCCTGATTGGCATAAGCGATCGTCTCTGCTGGCTCGTCAAGCAACAAGGCAACAGGCTCGGAAAGGCCCTCTTGCAAGCCCTGGGGCCAAGCTAAATCAAAAACGGCTTTCTGCTCACCGGATTCGGAATCGGCGTATTCATACTCGACAATTCCTTTTGCATAGCCCAATGACAACACCCAATCCTGTACTGACCTTAGCTGCTGTTCTTCATCTTGACTTGAAATACCACCAACCACGATTTGCTCAGTTTTTTGCAAAACCGGTCGCCCAGAAAGCCACTGATTTTCGCCATGCAACAACTCAGCCAAACGCTCGTTTGCTGCGTGCGCAAGGAGCTTTCTCCTCTCTTCTAAAAACACAAGATAGTTTTCTATCTTCCACAACTTACGGTCCATTGGGATCCATTGGGACTCTAGGGCGCCTGGGTGGTTTTCTTCAATTTCGAGAAAATACTCTTCTGGTAACCGATCGCTAATTTTCAAATTTGTGTCTTTTGTTAAGAAGCAGAAATTCGCCAAGGCATTCACCTCTGATTTATCGAACTCCCGTTTGTAAAGCTGGGCCTTAGGGAAAACATGATGAACTTCTAGTGCATTCATGCGGCCTAACAAATTCGCCTTTAGGGGCAAACCCGTCCCCCAATCACAGGCCTCACCCATGCGCGTCAATAAATATAGCACTGGGTAAAAACGAGCACCCAAGCTCCATCCGCCGAAATTACCAGGCTCAACAAGAAGAGTACCATGCCACAAACGAAGCTGTTCTAGTAGCGCATCTAAGCCACCATGTGGCCCTTCAAGTGCCTCGAGGTCTTTATCGACATATGACTCAACCGAGCCCGAAAACCGACCCCACATTCCTGCTTGGACATACCAAAAAAGGAGTTTGTCTCGTTCCTTCTCGCTGAGTGGGCCTGATTTTCTATCTAAAAAACGAACCATCACAGGGACGGCGAATCTACCGAAAAATACGCGATTATGGTCGAGCCCTAGTCGTCCGCTAATCATGTTCAAGCAATTGTCAATTTGCTTACTTGCCCTCTTCAGAGCGTCATTAATTTCACTCGCGCTCTTGCTGTGCAGGTGCTGAAACTTAGCCTCTCCGGTTAAAACTGTGTTCATTGAGCGCAAAAGCCAATCTAAGTTGAAATCAAACCCAGCCGATTTCCAAGAACTTAGTTGGTTTTTCATAACATCTCGCGCTTCAGGCCACTCGGAGCATATCTTGGCAAGGGCCAAATCCCCTTGCGAAAGTTTTGTCCCTCCGCTATTCACACGATTAAAAATATCAACAACAACATCAATCGACTTGTCATCGCCTGTCACCTCTTCGATGTGCAGTTCGCGATCCCTGATAGCAAGCACCTTCGACAAGCGCCCCGTATATCCTCCAATTTTAGCAGTCAATTCTGAAACTGAAGAAACATCATTAATTAATTCACCGAGGCCATCATTTCCCTTTTTCATCAATTGGGTAACATCAATCCAAAGAGGATCGCCCTTCATCGCAATGGGTTGAAAAAAAGAAAAAGTCTCCGTTTCAAGATGAAACATCAAATCTGTAAAGGCGCGGGCATTACCATCAAAAAACTTTGGCGCCTGGCCTCTTACTACGCCATAAATGGAAGTCATGCGCTGTTGACCATCCAAAAGGAGTTTCACAACTCCAGGAGCCAACCCAGCATCACCTCGATGAACAGCTTCTTTAGATTCTGTTGCCCAAACTAATAGGCCACCAACCGGGTGTCCCCGGTAAAGGGAATCGAATAAACCTCTCACTTGATCTCGATTCCAGACATAACCTCTCTGGAATTCAGGAAGGGCCATGTGACCGTTATCGATGTAATCTAAAATCGTGGATATCTTCATGAGAAATGAGCCGCTCAATCTAGCTTGGCTATGCTTAGCCTAGCACATGGGAGCGAGAGTTAATACCCCCCGAAAGCACATCCACACCACGCTCAACCGACAGACAATCGCTACCATCAGGCACGCAATCATTAATCGTGCGAATCCGTGGTTACGGCAAAGCCGACCTCAACACCGATACAAAGGCAAACCGCAAACACACCCACCCAAACACCCCTCTGGGAATCAGGCAAGAACTTTTCATTCGCAGACAAATATCATCTCGCGCGCGTGTTCTTAGCC
>Ga0233448_1000940_pt1 | contig 27593 bp, 26 predicted proteins | sample SI_124_October20_2_FD_183015 | JGI IMG/M metagenome (GOLD analysis project Ga0233448, IMG submission 183015) | Seawater microbial communities from Saanich Inlet, British Columbia, Canada - SI_124_October2016_150_MG | ecosystem: Environmental > Aquatic > Marine > Inlet | place: Canada: British... | reverse complement strand
TCCATGGCAATGACGGCATTGTCTAAGAAAATCTTTTTCCAACCCTGTAGGTTTTGAGGGGTGATATTATTATCACTGGCTATTTCAGAAATCGTCCGTTCATTTTTTAACAGTTCCAGCACAAGTTTACTCTTAAACTCAGCACTGTATTTTGTTCGCTTTTTGCTCATTCAATTACTCCCATTTTTAGTTCATTCTAAGGCTATTGAAATAAGATGTCTCGATTTGTGGTCTGATTTTCTTGGGGTACTATAATTTATATAGTTGCCTTGCTGCGTAAAAAAATCAAGCTCACTTAATATCTAGCGCAGTCTTCATTAGAATTTCAGCAATTTCATCTCTTGATCCAAAGTAATTTGCAATTTGAATGTCAAGATCTGGAGTGTTTTGAGAGGCCTCAATAATTTCATTGGGTATATCTTGTGTGATGTGGACGCCAGCAGATAGGAAATAAGGCAATATTGTTACTTTAGTTGCCCCCATTTCAGAGCACTCTTTAATCGCCTCTCTAATTGAAGGCGAGGCAAACTCTAGGAAGGCAGGCATTACTTTATCAAATTCTTTTGACTCAAATTTTGCAATTTTTCTGGATAAAGATTCAATTTCAAGGTTTGATTCTTGCCTTCTACTTCCGTGTGCGACTAGTAACAATACATGCATATTTATTTATATAATAATGTTAGTGAGAATGCTTATTTAACTACAATAGATACAGTTAAGATGAAGAAGAATAACTTTTTGAGTTAAACCGACGGTTTCGTAGAATCGTAATCCGTTTTCGGTTTTTGCAAAGACGGCATCTGACACCTTTTCGAGAAGCCGCCCTTCCCTTTGTAGCCTGTTTCAAGAACTCTGCGCAGCTGACAAGGAGTTCTTGATTTTTTTGGTTCTATGTGATTTTTGGGCGAGTCTATAATCAAACTCCTGTACTTTTCAAAAGCCTTTTCGTCTCCCCCAGAAGCGCGAAAAGTAGAAGTAAACAGAGAGGCCTATTCCATTTGGCCCTGGCCGGCCACAAGAAAGGCCGGATGGAAAGCAGCAGATATGTGATTCGGATGCACTTTTGCTTTGTGACGGATGCCCAGTTTGACGACTATCCCGGCACGCGGAAAAGTGTTTTCACCGGCTACGTGCAGCTGGCTTGGTGAAAACACGAAGCAGTCTCCAAACTTAAGCGTATTTGGGTAAACATGCACTGGCTTAAGTTTTTCAAGGAAAACAATTTGGGCTTCCCGTTGTCGAATCCAACTTGCCAGTCACTTCCCTCATCAAACATCTTTTCATCGAAACCCTCGATAAAGTCGCTAAGAAACGTTCCGGCCTTAATTATACCTTGAATTAGTGGCTTGATTTTGCTATCTTTTAATCTTAAAAGAGGTGTTGCAGTTATTATATGAATTCGGGGATGACGAATTAAGCGTTATATCGATTAGCGAGTCCTAACGGTCTTGACTCTGGTATACGATATTACTGTCAAAATTGACGACCTCTGCGTCCCTAAAAACGACTTGATGATCTATGCTATCAAGGATACAGCTGTTGGCGATTGAAACATCTTGAACATCGTTAACCAATATGCCTCAGAAAGCCACCGAGGGTTACTGGTCGCCAATGGCATTACACAAAGTATGAGTCGTAAAGGGAACTGTTGGGATAATGCAGTCAGTGAAAGCTTTTTTCACAGCCTTAAGACAGAGCTTGTGCATCATTTCGACTTTGCAACACGCGCAGAAGCGATGCAGGAAATCTTTGAATATATCGAAGTTTTTTATAACTGTAAGCGACGCCATTCAGCTAATAATTATATGTCACCTGCTGTTGACGAAATGCTGCCAAAATCAGCGTAATTTTGTGTCCATAAAAATGTTGACACATCAATAGAGCACCCGAAAACGGTTAAAGAGGCAACAAACAGATTGCTGACTATTTTAACTGATGCAGAACTTCAGGAAATAAAATCAATGTCTAAAGATGAGTTAGTCTTACTCCATTTTAGTTTAGGTAAAGATATTCGTAATGCGTTTGGACTGAATGGCGATAACGCTGTTTTACTTGGTAAGCGCTGTGCCGATGATGTTTCAGGGGATATTATTGAAGCGTTGTGGGAGAAATTATCAAACTGAACATTCCCAAACAATCACCCCATCCACAACACTAATGGCTGAATCAGGCTCATCGGCATTCAGTAAAGAGAAAGTGTGCTTATTCAGCAGTTCTAATGCTTCAAGTGTATTAGCCTATTGGCTGCCGGCTACCGGGCTGGCGCATTCTCGTTGGCCGGCTTGGCAAAAACGTCACTATCAATGCCGTTGATCGTCATGGTTGGGAATGCGAAGTCGATATTCTCGGCGTTAAACTGCTCAAGGATCTGCAGATTGACGTCCTGTGAAATAGCCAGACTTTTCGAGTAACTGGTGGTTAACTCCCAGTAGGTACACTCGATCACCAGAGCAGAATCCCCGAAGTCGGAGAAGTGCACTCTCGGCTCCAACTTGAAGGGATGATTGGTTTTCTCATCAAGAATCTTTCGAATGATCTCGACGGCACGCTTCATTTGCATCGGTGTTGTTGCATAGGTGACCCCAATAGAGATTTTGCAGCGGATATGGGGCCGGCGTGAGATATTTTCGAGACGGCCATTTGCGACTACTTCGTTGGGCATGTAGATGAGGTTGCCATCGCTGATGCGCATGCTAGTCGAGCGCAGACCGATGGCCTCCACGGTTCCCACATCCGTGCCGATGCGAACCCAGTCCCCTTCGCGAAACGGGCGTTCCATCAGCAAAATCAGGCTAGCGAAGAAGTTTTTGAGCGTGTCCTGCGCGGCGAGCGCGACAGCCAGCCCGGTGACGCTAGCTCCGGCCAACAGCGTGCTGGCGCTAAATCCGAGCTGAGCCAGAATTTTGAAGAATACAATGGCGGCAAGGATAATCGAAATGGAGCGACCTGCGACCCGGATTAGCGCGGCGTCTAGGCTTCGGGGGCTGATGCGGGGTGAGGCGATTACCACCTCCGCTGCGATCACTCCTAGCGAGAGGATCGCAAGCATAAAAGCGAACATCATGGCGGTAGATCCGGCGAAGGTGAATATTTCGAGCACCACTCCGTTGAGAAAGACATGGTATTGCAGAAAGTCCACCAGCGCTGCCGCGCTGCAACCGGTTAATACCAAATACACGAAATGAGTAATCCGCCCGGCAAGGGTGATAGGTCGCTTTAGACTACGCCTCATGATACTGAAAGCAAGCACAAGAGCAGATCCCACGATAAGGATGGCGATGAGCGCAGTCGTCCATTGCCAAATGGCCTGTCCGAAGACCTCGTGTCCTGTCCAAACGGGCAGATTATTGATTAAGGAAGAGGGGATCAGCCAACCGGGCTCGAAGAAGTGAAGGCGGTGCAGGCTTTTTCCCACTGCGCCGCCGATTGGGTCAAGGTGGGCCATGCGCTTATAGGCATCACTGGCAATCTCTCGTGTTTCCTGAGAGATAACCCATTCCCCAGAGCGGTCACCTGTCTCTATCTGAATCAGCTCGATGGGCACGTTTTTGAATCGAAAGCGCATCGGTCGCTGATCCAGCGGCATATCGGCAATCATCTTCGCGTCGGGAATCGTATCCCAGTCAGGCATCGGCACACGCAGGAGTATTCCCCGCAGCAGTACGGCGGCGTCCGTTGCTGTGGCGAGTTGGAACTCCGGCGCGACATCGGAGAGGTCAAAGCACTGTGCGAGCCGATACTGAACCCAGTCGAGATATTCGTAAGTGCTATAAGTCCGGCCACCGGAGATCAAGGCCTCTCGATAGGCGTCAAGCGTGCGAGCCAAGCTCCACATAAGGCTTCGGGGGCTGTCGAGCTGCTCCGGTTCAACAACATCTCGGGGAGAAGGAGTCCCCGGGAATTTCTCGGCAATGGACCAAGGGTGCTCATCGTCGGTCTTGGCGGGTGGGGCGGCTTTCTCGCCTGGAACCTGTATGTCAGCGCCCATTGCGGTGGTCGCGGTCTGTCCCATCACCGAAGCAGCCCCCAGAAACACCAGCAGTACAAGTATTAAAAACGTTGAATATCGAATCGTCACGCATCGAGTATAGGTCAAGTTATAGCCTTTTATGACTGGATTTCTTTAGAAATTAATTTAATATCAATTAGTTATTGGTGAACAGTATGTACCTAAATTGCAAATAAAGCCAGTACAAGCCCTCTGAGAGCGTTCGTTAGGTAAATCATAGTAATTCACTAGCTTAATCCATCTTCGTTACTTTTGTCTGTCTAAGCTATTGATTCGTCGTTTTAAGCAGTTTTTTGAAAAAAATCTTTAAAATCAATGGTGTTTTTTTTGAACAGAATGTAGTGCCAACTAGCCGGTTTTTAAATTCTCAACTTACTGATTTATAGCAAATAAACTACCAATAGCTGTGAAGATGGGTTAAGAGCTTTATGCTGGACAGAATGCTATATTGGTCGCATCGAATATTTGCATTAGTTTATTGGTAAGTGGTGATTTGGTCGAGGATAAGCAAGCCGGTACCTTGGCTTTATGTGAGTGGCGTGGCGTGTTAGCAATAGCTAAAAATGTGCTGGATTACTTCGAGATTTATAGCAAACAAAAGCCCTATAACAATACCTTTTTTGAATTCAATCAGCAAACATATAAAGGGACATTTAAAGCGGGTGAAAATGAAGGTGATCAACCTACGGAGTATAAAGTCATGAGGATGTTGGATTGCCTGCACAATATCGCTTATTCCATCGAGGATGCCAGTCTGCAGTATCAGAGACGATTAAGTCATATTGTCAATGCGGTATCGAACTGTGAGGGCATTAATACCCTGCGCTTTAAAGGTGCAGACTTTTCAGCCTTGAATGATTTTAAATCTAAATTATTGCAGTACCGGTTGTTATTTTTTGGAAGTGGTTCTGACTTGACTTATTTTGCTGAATATCTGTTCCAGAAAAAGCCCTTAGATTAAAGTGCGTGAATGCCAAGTATTAGGCTATGCCGCGCTTTCCGGTTGTTATGTGCTTAATAAATTCCTGTACGACAAGGACGGCAGGCACTACACGATTGATAAAGATGGTTACTTTCATAATCACAAACTAAAGTCCCCCGAATTCATATAGTAGACGTGGCTAAGTTTATGCAAGCATTACACGGAGCGTATGGCGATAAAGGTTTATTAGCGTTGGGCTTTTGGGTATCGACTACCTTTTCCCATGTGATCTTTGAGAAGTTTGGATTTTTCCCCTTTATGAGTTTTTACGGTGATCCGCATTGTGGCAAGTCTGATTTAACCACGACACTCAATAGATGCTTTTTTATTGATTCTGAGGGCTTGGCTATGAGCTCAGGCAATACTAAAAAAGGCGAACTTAGAACCATTAGCCAGAAGTCGAGCATGGTGACTGCGATGTTAGAGGGCAGGAAAAACCGCGGATTTCAGTCGCCAGTGCGACACATTGAATTTTAATGGCCAGTGGGCGAAACTCACGATCGACTAAAACCCAATGTGAGATCACTATGCCAGAGACATATACCCGACTGACCGAAGAAGAACGATACCAGATTTATGAAGGAGTAACAGAAAAACGTTCTCACCGTAAAATAGCCACTTTAATCAACAAGCACCACAGTAGGGATTCTAAAGAAGTTAAACGCAATATTGGCTTGCGAAGTTATAGACCAAAACAGGCTCAAGAAATAGCTCAAAAACGACACAAAAATACACCTAGGCATATAAAATTAACCGCCGATGTACACGCATTGATCACTGACAATATTCAGCACGAGTGGAGCCCAGAGCAGATACAAGGCCGACTCAAAAGTGAAGGAGTTACCATGGTCTGCGCTACGACTATTGACGGGTTTATTCAGAAAGACAAAGCGTCTGAAGGAGAGCTCCATAAACATCTTCGCCATAGAAAACCTTACAAAAGACGCACAGGCTCATCAGAGACTAGAGGCCAAATTATCGGTCGTATTTCGATAGATGAAAGACCTGCCATTGTTGATGAGAAAGTACGCATAGGGGATTGGGAAGCTGACACTGTTATTGGTAAAGGCCATAAAGGGGTCTTAGTGACATTAGCTGATCGCGTTAGTAAAAAGACACTTATTGCACATGTTCCATCAAAGCATGCAGAGGTTGTTACAGCCGCTATTATTAAGTTGCTGCTGCCAGAGAAAGAACAGCTTCATACAATTACGTTTGATAATGGAAAAGAGTTTGCCTACCATGCTCAAATAAAGAAGGCTCTGGGTACTGATAACTATTTCGCACATCCTTACCATTCCTGGGAGCGTGGGCTAAATGAGAACCATAATGGGCTGATACGGCAGTATCTTCCCAAAGGCATGGAGTTGGATAAAGTCACTGATGAAGAGATAATCTTGATCCAAAACAAACTCAATAACAGACCAAGAAAATTACTTGGTTATAAAACCCCTAATAAGGTTTACGATGCTATGTGTTTAGTAGCATAATTAAGCGGTGTCGCACTGGCGACTGAAATCCGCGTATTATTTTATCATTAGGAGCTGCCTCATTTGTTTGGTTTTATTCTGCAAGTGAATAAGCAATATATCAAGAAGTGAGCCAGCTTAATTTGTCTATTATTGCCTCGATGCATATTATGCAGAAGCGGGTAGGCTATTCCTAGTCATGGTAATCTTGCCTTATTGATTCTCTACAGGTGATTAGCTAAGAATGATCTGACGCCCCCTTGCTCCGCTTTGAATTCCCCTTGATATGGCCAAATGAAAAAATCAAAAGTTAACATTGGGTTAATTAATCCCAAAAGTCCAGAAAATGTCGGCTCGGTAATGCGTGCAGCGGGTAATTTTCAAGTCGATAGTATTTTTTTTACTGGGAAGCGTTATCCTAGAGCATTACAATTTAAACCCTGTACGGTGGATATGAGTCGTCAAGTAGGCCAGAATATTCCTCTCATTGAAGCCACCTGCCTTTTAGATAATACGTCTAAGAACATGAATTTAGTGTGTGTTGAATTTGCTGAGAACGCAATACCGTTACCTGAGTTCCAGCACCCGCGTCATGCGTTTTATATCTTTGGGCCCGAAGATGGTACGATTAGCCAGGAAATCATAGATAGAGCGGATGCTGTTGTGTATGTGCCGACTATTGGCTGCATGAACCTCGCTGCAACGGTAAATGTTGTTCTTTATGATAGGTCCGCTAAGTGTTTGCAAGCCTTTTCAGGCAATGAGCTCATTCGTCAAAGTCGAGATGTTAATAATAATTTAAAGGTTTCTGGGGATGGTGCTTAAATGGATTTGTGAATAATAATTCATATCCAGGTTTCTGCTCACTGTTTTTTTGACTTTTCTAGCTGATCACGTCGAGTGACTAGGCGTTGTATTGCCTTATAGTCGGCAGCTTTAGGCGGATATGATTTTTTTTCGAAGTCGCCTTTTATACAGGGTGTTCGCAATACCGAGCCATGAGCTGAGCGCCTGCTTTATTGTTTTATAGTTGATAAGGCGGTTGTAGGGCGGGGCTTTTGCCCGTAACAAATTGTGAATTCGTTAAAGGCGGGCTAAAGCCTCGCCCTACAGGTTTATAAGGTGCGTGTAATCTAGTGCAAATGCGAAGCCAGCCAGCGCTCGGCTTCTTCCTTCGTTAAATTTTTACGTTGTGCATAATCTTCAAGTTGCTCGGTAGTGATTTTGCCGACATTAAAATACTGCGCGTCAGGATGTGAAAAGTACCAGCCGCTGACTGCTGCTGTGGGGTACATGGCGAAACTGTCGGTCAATTCAATGGTGGTATTGGCTTTAACATCCAGTAACTCGAATAATTTTGCTTTTTCTGTATGGTCAGGGCATGCAGGGTAGCCTGGTGCTGGACGGATGCCTTTATAAGCTTCCTTGATTAATTCTGCATTGCTCATTTTTTCGTCATCAACATAGCCCCAGTGTGTTTTGCGCACGCCTAGGTGCATATATTCAGCGAGCGCTTCTGCTAAGCGGTCAGCCAGGGCTTTAAGCATAATGGAATTATAATCATCATGGTCTTGCTCAAACTCGGCGAGTTTTTTTTCTATGCCAATTCCAGTAGTGACCGCAAAACCTCCGATATAGTCTTTTTTCCCGCTATCAACGGGAGCGATAAAGTCAGAGAGGCAATAATTGGGTCGTCCCGGTGCTTTGATATTTTGCTGGCGTAAATGATGCAAGGTCTCCAGCTTTTCTTTGCGCGTGTCGTCTGTGTAGAGAATAATATCATCGCCATCGCTATTTGCTGGGAAGAAACCAATCACTGCTTTTGCTTCTAGCCATTTTTCAGCGATGATTTGATCAAGCATTGCTTTGGCATCTGCAAATAAAGAAAGGGCATGTTTACCCACCAGTTCATCTTCCAGTATGCCTGGATAACTGCCCGCTAATTCCCAGGTCTGGAAAAAAGGCGTCCAGTCTATGAAATCAACAAGTTTTCCTAGTGGGAAATGGTCGATGACTTCGACGCCTAATTTTTTAGGGGGAACAGGCGTATGGTTCTGCCAGACAAATTTATTGGCACGCGCGGCGTCTAGGTTATGTTGTTTGGTTTTCGCTTTGCGGCCTTTATGTCGCTCACGTACGACTACGTACTCTTCTTTAATGCCTAACACATAAGCCGCTTTATGCTCTGCGCTGAGTAAATTCGATGCGACACCCACGGCACGCGAGGCATCTGGCACGTAAATGGTTGGGCCTGAATAATGCTCTTCAATTTTTACTGCGGTATGGGCGCGCGAGGTGGTTGCTCCGCCAATCAGCAGGGGTATTTTGAAGTTGAGGCGCTGCATTTCTTTGGCAACGTGCACCATTTCTTCTAGTGATGGGGTGATCAAGCCACTTAAGCCGATAATATCGACATTTTTCTCTTTAGCGACCTGTAATATTTGCGGCGTAGGCACCATCACGCCGATATCGATCACTTCATAGTTGTTACATTGCAATACTACGCCGACGATATTTTTGCCGATATCATGCACATCACCTTTGACTGTCGCCATCAGGATTTTTCCGTTGGTCTGGATCTCTCCAGATTGTTCGGCTTCCATATAAGGCATTAAATAGGCGACCGACTTTTTCATGACCCGGGCAGATTTTACGACCTGTGGTAAAAACATTTTACCCTCACCGAATAAATCCCCGACCACATTCATGCCGTCCATTAAAGGGCCTTCTATCACATGTAAAGTTTTTTCTGCCTGGTGACGGGCTTCTTCGGTATCTTCTATGATGAAATCAGTGATTCCTTTAACAAGTGCATGCTCAAGGCGTTTGTTGATGGGTAGCTTGCGCCATTCCAAGTCTTCTTTTTTATTAACAGCGGTATCGCCGCGATATTTTTCAGCAGCTTCTAATAGTCTATCCGTTCCTTCTGGGTCGCGATTAAGTACTACATCTTCTACAGTGTTGCGTAATTCATCGGGGATATCTGCATAGATGGCAAGTTGTCCTGCATTGACAATTCCCATATCCATGCCTGCTTTAACCGCATGGTAAAGAAATACTGCATGGATTGCTTCACGTACCAGGTTGTTGCCGCGAAACGAGAAGGAGACATTAGATACCCCGCCTGAAATCAAGGCATGGGGGCAGCGGCGTTTAATTTCACGGGTGGCTTCGATAAAATCTACGCCGTAATTATTATGCTCTTCTATGCCGGTAGCGATTGCAAAGATGTTGGGGTCAAAAATAATATCTTCGGGTGGAAAGCCGACTTGCTCGACTAGAATTTTATAGGCGCGCTGGCAAATTTCCACTTTCCTGGCAAAGGTATCTGCTTGCCCTTGTTCATCAAAAGCCATGACAATGACTGCCGCTCCATAGCGACGTACTAATCTGGCGTGATATATAAAGGCTTCTTCGCCTTCTTTCATAGAAATCGAGTTGACGATGCCTTTACCTTGAATGCATTTCAATCCGGCTTCAATAATGTCCCATTTTGATGAGTCGATCATAATCGGGACTTTGGAAATATCAGGTTCAGATGCAATCAGGTTGAGAAAATGCACCATCGCTTCTTGTGATTCCAGCATGCCTTCATCCATGTTGATATCAATAATTTGGGCGCCGTTTATGACTTGCTCGCGCGCGACATCCAGTGCAGTGTCATAGTCTTCATCAACAATCAGCCGCTTAAACCGGGCAGACCCTGTGACATTGGTACGTTCACCGATATTCACAAAGAGTGAATCTGCACCGATAGAAAATGGCTCGAGCCCTGCAAGTCGGCAGCGCGTTTCTATCTCTGGTATTTTTCTAGGTGGATAAGGGCTAACTGCATCAATAATGGCTTTGATATATTCGGGAGACGTTCCGCAACAGCCGCCGATAATATTGAGATAGCCCTGTTTTGCCCAGTCAGCAATTTCTGCTGCCATATCTTCAGGTAATTCGTCGTACTCACCAAACTCATTGGGTAGGCCAGCGTTCGGGTGGGCTGAGATATATGTGTCAACATGGCTGGATAATTCTTCTACATATTGACGCATTTCTTGCGCGCCTAGAGCGCAGTTAAAGCCAATTGAAATGGGCTTGATATGACTCAGTGAGTTCCAGAATGCAAGCGCAGTTTGTCCTGAAAGAGTACGTCCCGATGCATCCGTAATAGTGCCTGAAATCATTACTGGCAATTCGATGTCATGCTCTTGAAAATAGCTATCTATGGCAAAGATTGCGGCTTTGGCATTAAGCGTGTCAAAGACTGTTTCAATCAACAGTATGTCGGTACCACCGTCAACCAGACCTTTTACTGCTTCGCTATAAGCTTCAACTAATGCATCAAAACTGACATTACGAAACGCAGGAGCATTGACATCAGGTGACATTGAAGCTGTTCTGTTAGTTGGCCCTAATGTGCCTGCAACAAATCTTGGTTTATCTGGGGTTTGCTGGGTCGCTTCTTCGGCTGCCTGTTTAGCTATTTTTGCCGACTCAAAATTAATTTCATAAGCCAGCGATTGCATGTTGTAGTCAGCCATGGCGATCGTAGTGGAGTTAAACGTATTGGTTTCAATAATATCGCAACCGACATCTAGGTAGGCTTTATGAATGGCTTTAATAATATCCGGCTGGGTCAGTGATAATAAATCATTATTACCTTTTAAATCAGAGTCCCAGTCTCTAAAACGCTCACCTCGATAATCTTGTTCTTCCAGATGGTAGCTTTGAATCATTGTGCCCATAGCGCCATCTAAAAATAAAATTCGTTGAGAAAGCTGCTGGGTTAGAAATTCTTTTTTGTTCATGAGGGTCGCTTGAAGTTGTAGCTATTGGGATTGCTTAGTAAGGGTAAAGGTGCTTTACTTACACAGCTTAATATAATTACTAAAAATTTACGGAGGGGGCATGCCTAAGCCAACACTTAAACAGGTAATCCAGAGTGTGCTTGCGGCCTTTATTGGCGTGCAAAGCGATGCAAATCGGAAAAGAGACTTTGATCACGGTTCACTGTCTAGTTATCTGATAGTTGGGGCAATTGCGACAGTATTGTTTATTTTAATGCTGGTCGCTATAGTGTCATTTATTCTATAGAAATTAAGCTTTCAACTGCCATTATTCTTTATCTTGTAAAGCAAAAAACCTAGTTAAAAACTAGGCTTTTATTGGTATCTTGTTCCTGAAAAATTATTCTGATGTTTTGAAGCTTTTGATAATAGCTGTAAAAACTTCTTTAATCCCACTAACAAGATTGCCTATTTTCTTAGGATCTTCTTTTAGCAAAAATTTTGTTCTCATAATGGCAACGCTTAACCAGCCCATAAATAGAGGCATAATTTCAAAAAGAATACCTAATACGGTACCAAAGAAACCCTCTTGAATGCCGCCGCTACCACCACTACTTGTTACCCGGTCGCCAATATCAGTCAGGTCGCGGTCATATTCACTACCTACATCAGTACTGTAGCCATCAATAATAAATATATTTATATTGTAAAAAAGTACTTGAACGACAATAAACAAAACTGCTGCCCCTGCTGTCCAGAATAATACGTTCCCAGATTTTGCCCGTACGGCAGTTCTATATACCCAGATCGCAACCAATATTGTTAATACACCACCAAACATGTTTATCCCCTTAAATTTATTGTTATTTTAAAAAAATCCTGGCCTTGCAAGATTATTCTTGTGAAAATTAAAGCACACACTCAAGAATTAATCATTATAAACATCTAGGCTTTACTCTGGCAATTTATCAGTAAAAAATATGGCCATTGATTTAGGCAGAGCTCTTGTTAAAGGGTTCTAAAAAAACCTAGGATAAGATGTTCTTGACCGTCAGGGGCAAGAACATCTTGACTTCAACGACTCATCTAGTATAATTAAAAGTTCATTTACGGTCATATTTATGACGTAATAACTATAATAAAATACAGAAGGTAGGACACTCATGGGTGCTATATTAGATGTTACAGAAATGTTAAAAGAGCCTGCGGGCATGGCCGTTGCAGCAGTAGTTATTGCTGGTGGTTATTTCTTCGTAAAATGGGTTTTCGCTGAACACGAAGACGACGAATAAGTTTTTCGTTTTTTTAGCAATACTTTAAAGCCTGTCAGTTTATACTCACAGGCTTTTTTGTGCCTGCTACTTTTGTTTTATATGTTCAGTAATAAGCCGTATTACAATCCTCGAAACATTGATTAACCATGGCCTTATAAGGATTTGTGGTTTATTTTGAGGAGGAATTATTAGTAGTAATCTGTTATTAATAGGTTTCGTTATTTAATTCTTTGCAAACTTTTTTAAGCCTCCAAAATCATCGCTTTTTCCTAAAGTCGACCTGCTAGGCGATATTCCATTATAATTTGTAGTATTTTTGTAATACTAGAGAATATTAAATGCTAAGTACTATTTCGCGTGTTATTGAGCGCTACCATCAGTGTCCAGCGCCGGCCTTTATTATCGGTATTTTTCGTATTCTGTACGGAATTGTGGCGTTTCAGGAAATTATCTTTCTATTTTATTTTCACCACCTTATTTTTGACCCTATCCCTTATGTAGATGTGGAGTTTCCGATGATTCCGATGTTCTTAGGGTTGTGGGCAATAGTAGCGGGTTGTATTATTGTTGGCTATCGAAGTCAAAGCGCTATCATAGCAAACTATATTTTCTGGATAGTCTTTGTCAATTTTACGCCGATGCAGCGAGATTTCGATGGGGGGTTTGACTTATTTATGATCGGGGTCGGATTTTTTCTTATCTTTATGCCCATTGCTCGCGCGGTTTCGATCGATAACTTGCGCTATAAGTTACAATTTAAGTATCAGAATACTCCGGTTTTGCCCAAAACCTGTTGTACTCTGAGCTTGATATTTCCGGTATTAATTTGTCTGGGCTTCCTGTATTTTGATTCTGCACTACATAAACTGTTTGCACCGCATTGGTTAAATGGTTTGGGGGGGTGGTTGCCGTCTTCTATGCCTTACTATATGTCGGCATTAGATTTGTCGTGGATACTAAATCAAGAGGTGTTACAAAAAAGCATCGGCTATCTGATTTTGGTATTTCAATTTACGTTTATTTTTTTCTTTAATCGTCGCTGCTTGCGCCTCATTTATTTACTGGTTGGTGCAGGTCTGCACATTGGAATTACCATTAGCTTGAATATTTACCCCTTTGGTCTGGGAATGTTATCCGTATATATCTTAATGGTGCCATTTTCCTGGTGGAAGACATTGGCTAATAAGCTTATTTACCAAGCACCTCAGTTGGCCGTGTTTTATGATGGTGATTGTCCGTTATGCAACCGTACCGCAACGATTATTAATCATTTTGATTTGCTGCGGGCAGTTGCATTTAAAGATTTGCAGACGCAGGCAGATACAGCGCCGCAGTTACAAAAGTATGACCAGCAGGTTTTATTGACAGACTTATTCGCAGTTGATTTAGAAGGGCGGGTTTACGCAGGGGTTGATACCTATATTCAGGTCTTCCAGAAAATGCGTTATCTGGCTGTTTTTGCCTGGTTGATGCGGATGCCAGGGATTTATCATCTAACTAAAGCTATATATCGCCGTATTGCCGATAACCGTGCGCGTAATGTATGTGATGAGTCATGTATGCCCTCAGTGATGGCTCGCGCCTTGCCAGTCGACTTGTATACCCGTATTTTTGAGAGCTATGCAAGAGTAAAGCCAAAGCAATTTAGGTTTAGGATGGCCAAAATCTTTATGGTACTGCTGTTGCTACAACTTAATAGCACTATTCACTATGGGTTTTTGTACCGCTTTTATGACTTATCCAGTGTTGAAAGTCCGCTTGCCAATCAAGCACGAATATTGAGTAATGCAGTGTTAATGCTATCGACAACTTTTTTAGGCATTACGCCTCATGCGCTATATCTGCATGACCATTTTGAGGGCTATGATGATCTGCTGGCGATTAGCTATATTGATAAAGAGGGGCGGGAGCAGTGGCTTCCCTTTATTAATGAGCAAGGCAGAATGTTAGCGCCAAACTGGGGGAGAGTGCATTCAATGTGGGCGAATATTGCCGTGACACCGAAAATTAATTCCGCTAGGTTGAGTAAATTTATTATGAAAGTGACGGCATTCTGGGGAACCAAGGTGGGCTTAGACCTTAATAACGCTCGATTTCTTATTAAACATAAGGAAATTCAGTCGCCTGAGCAGTGGATGTTCAATTTACGCAAGGATAACTTGGCTGGGGAGTGGAAAAATATCGGTATAGTGACCTGGAAAAACAAGCATTATCAGTTAAATTTACAAGCGATTAAATAGAGATATTATGTTTAATATCAAATGTATATGTTTTGTAAGTAGGGTTTTTTGGAGCAAGGAGTTATGTTTTTATCCGTTGAGTGCGCGAGGAGTGATATTCAACTTTTAAAAAAATGGTGTTGCGTCAAAACTATTGTCATGATATAAATTGTTCCGTGCTTTTCATTAGTACACAAGAACTAACAACAATTATAATAATTTCTATCCTGAGGAGGATGACATGAAAAAAGTATTATCACTACTAGCTATCTCTTTAATGTTAATCGGTGGAACAGGCTGCATGGACGATCCAGATGCTAGCAAGCAAAAAGTTTCTAGCTCTATCTCTTTGTAAGAAATTTTTTATAAAAAAAGCCCGGGATATTTTCCTGGGCTTTTTTTTATGTAAAATAGCTCTTAAACTTGAGCTGTAATATCTCAATTAGTTCCTCGTTTCTCAATACCTCAGAATAATACTGGCTCTTTTGAATTTCAAGTGAGCAAGCAATTAGCCTTTATTTTAGAAAAATCTATTTTTCCAGTTAGTAAATAAGCAGTGGTTCTGAAGTGCCCTATTTTATATACTTTCGCTTGTCTTTTTGCCGCCTGTAAAGCCCAGTTTAGTCCTTCCAAAATACCGTTATTAATGGGACTCTTTTTCCAGCTGATAATACCATCCCAATGCCTCTTAATCGTCTTAGCTACTTTTATAATGGGAGCGAGTTGACTATGAGTCGCCCAGTAATCCCCGTTATTAAGTAAGCCTTCAAATTGCTTGGCGCAGTAGGGAAGGAAAGCTTAAGAAAATGGGTGATAATATTGAAAAGAGCTTACTCCATTTTTTATAGAATGCATGCATCGTATAAAAAATGGATTGAAGGATTTGTGTTTAGCTTTGCGTTGGTACTTGCTCTTATCTTTGAAAATAATGGTCTTGTTAAAATAATGTGCATGTTTAGTGACCAAGTTTTTGGGCTCAGGCGCGTTGTTTTTCTGCTGCTTTTTGCATTTTTTTATCGAACTGCACCTTATTGATTGACGATAAAATCATTTCTTTTGTGCAAAACTCCTGCGAACAGTATTAAAATACTGTTTTGTTCAATTTAAAAATAAGTCTGTGCTATTTACAAAAGAATTTGATGTTATCGTTATCGGAGGTGGTCACTCGGGTACGGAGGCTGCTTTAGCAGCGGCGCGCACAGGTGCGCAAACACTATTATTAACGCAAAGTATTGAAACTTTGGGTCAGATGAGTTGCAATCCGGCGGTAGGCGGTATTGGTAAGGGGCATCTGGTCAAGGAAGTCGATGCGCTGGGTGGTGTAATGGCGCAAGCAATTGACCATGCTGGCATACATTTTCGTATTTTAAATGCCAGTAAAGGACCTGCGGTTCGAGCAACTCGGGGGCAGGCAGATCGCGAGCTTTATAAGCAATTCATCAGAAATACTCTGGAAAATCAGCCAAACCTGATGTTGTTTCAGCAGGTGGTGTCGGACTTGCTGGTCGAGGCAGAAACGGTCATTGGGGTGGAAACTCAAATGGGTTTGCAGTTTAAAGCAAAGTCAGTGGTTTTGACCGCAGGTACATTTCTGGGCGGCAGAATTCATATCGGTTTGCAGAATTATACCGGTGGTCGCGCAGGAGATGCTGCGTCGATTGCTTTGGCTGAGCGCTTACGCGAACTGCCTTTTAAGCTAGGCCGATTGAAAACAGGCACGCCACCGCGTATTGACGGTCGCACGATAGATTTTTCACAACTAGAACAGCAGCATGGAGATACGCCAGTGCCGGTGTTTTCATTTATGGGCAGTGCTAGCCAGCATCCTCGACAAGTTCCTTGCTATATTACCCGCACCAATGAAAAAACCCATGAAATTATTCGTGGCGGGCTAGACCGTTCACCTATGTATACGGGTGAAATTGAAGGTGTTGGTCCGCGATATTGTCCTTCAATTGAAGATAAAGTAGTGCGTTTTGCGGAGCGTACTTCGCACCAGATTTTTGTTGAACCTGAAGGATTAAATACTAATGAGTATTATCCTAATGGCATTTCGACTAGTCTGCCTTTTGATGTGCAGTACCAGTTTGTAAGGTCTATGCAAGGCTTTGAGCGGGCAGAAATTGTGCGCCCTGGCTATGCAATAGAATATGATTTTTTTGATCCCAGGGATTTGAAGACTTCTCTGGAAACAAAGCATATGCAAGGCCTGTTTTTTGCTGGACAGATTAATGGGACGACAGGCTATGAAGAGGCGGCCGCGCAGGGTTTGATTGCCGGTCTGAATGCTGCCCGCAAGGCGCAAGGTAAAGAGAGTTGGTGCCCTGGGCGGAATGAGGCTTATATCGGGGTCATGATTGATGACCTGATTGCAAACGGGACGATAGAGCCGTATCGAATGTTTACCAGTCGCGCTGAATATCGATTAATATTGCGTGAAGATAATGCAGACCTACGCTTAACTGAGAAAGGTCGAGAATTAGACCTGGTAAGCGAGCAGCAATGGCAATTTTTCAGTGAAAAGCAGGAAAGTATTATCCGCACGCAAGATATATTACAAGCCAAATGGATAAGAAAGGATAGTCCGGATGCCGGACGGGTCGCAGAAATCTGGGGTAAGCCATTATCCAGGGAAGTCAATTTAATGGATTTATTACGCCGTCCTGAGGTTGATGTAGTCCGCTTGATGAGTTTTGCCGAGGGGCTAGATGTCACTGAGCAAGTAGCGCAGCAAGTGGAGGTGCAGGCTAAGTACGCTGGTTACATAGAGCGTCAGCAGCAGGATATTGATAAAGCTAAACGTTATGATCATTTAAAAATTTCGGATGACTTAGACTTTAATCTGGTCAAGGGACTTTCTAATGAGGCGCGTGAGAAATTTATTAAGCAGCGCCCTGAGACGCTGGGGCTAGCTTCTAGAATACCTGGGATAACCCCGGCTGCTATTTCACTATTGCTTATCTATATGAAAAAGAAAAATGGATGACTCACGACAGTTACTGATTAAGGGAATAGAGTACTTGAGGGTGGATGTAAGCCCTGCGCAAATTGATTTATTGCTAGCTTTTGTAAGCCTGATTCAGAAATGGAATAAGGCTTATAATCTCACTGCCATTCGTGATCGTGATGAAATGCTGCGCCTGCATATCCTGGATAGTCTGGCAATATTACCCTATGTTACCGGCCAAAAAATTATTGATGTAGGTACCGGTGCAGGTCTGCCAGGTATTCCGCTCGCGATTTTGATGCCTGAAGTGCAATTTACCTTGCTGGATAGTAATTCCAAGAAAACGCGGTTTGTGCAGCAGGTTGTATTGGAATTAAAATTAAACAATGTGGAAGTCGTGCATAGTCGGGTTGAAAAGCTGGAGCGTGCTGGTGAGTATGATGCGGTTTTAAGTAGAGCCTTTGCCAGTGTTGATGGCATAATGAATTTAACTGAACATCTATTGCAAGCGGAGGGTGTTTTAATTGCTATGAAAGGACAGAGTCCCGAAGCTGAACTAAAAAACATACAGCGCAGCTACACAGTTAATTCTATTGTGCTTCCAGGTGTTGAGGCTGAGCGATGCGTGCTACGAATAAATAAGATATGACAAAAATAATAGCGGTAACCAATCAGAAAGGTGGCGTAGGTAAAACTACGACAAGCGTCAATCTAGCGGCATCTTTAGCTGCGGCTAAGCGCAAGGTGCTGCTGATTGATCTGGATCCACAGGGAAATGCTGCTATGGGTTGTGGTATTGATAAGGCAAATGTGGCTTATTCAAGCTGTGACTTGTTGATTGAAGACGTGCCTTTTTCGGAAATGATTATTCAGGTGCCCGAGGTGGGTTTTGATGTGATCGCGGGTAATGCGGATTTAACGCTAGCGGAAGTGGAGTTAATGAAGATGACGCAGCGTGAGCGTCGGCTGGCTGCGGCACTACAGCAGGTCGAGGGTGAATATGATTATATTCTGATTGATTGTCCGCCCTCATTGAATATGCTGACTTTGAATGCCATGGTCGCAGCGCATAGTGTTTTGGTGCCTATGCAATGTGAGTATTATGCCCTGGAAGGTTTGTCGGCATTAATGGATACCTTACGTAATATTCAGGAAACGGCAAATCCATCGTTATACCTGGAAGGTATTTTGCGCACTATGTATGATAAGCGCAGTCGCCTGACTAAAGATGTATCCGAGCAATTGCTTGAGTATTTTGCAGATAAAGTATTTCGCACCTGTGTGCCCAGAAATATCAGGTTGGCAGAAGCGCCTAGTCACGGAATGCCCGTTTTGCAATATGATAAAAGTTCGCGTGGGGCCATTGCATATATTGCTCTGGCAGGCGAGCTAATTAGAAAAGAAGATAACTAAACTTATGGCAGAAAAGAAAAGAGGTCTAGGAAAAGGTCTAGGCGCACTGATGGGTGATTTAGGTGCTAAGGAGCAAGGCAAGAGTGACGTTCAAACCCTACCGGTAGAGCATCTGCAGCGCGGGAAATATCAGCCTAGGAAAGATATTGATCCAGAGCGCCTGCAAGAGCTTGCTGAGTCAATAAAATCTCAAGGTATCGTGCAGCCTATAGTGGTTAGAGAGGTTGCGTATAATAAATATGAAATCATCGCGGGCGAGCGTCGTTGGCGTGCTGGGCAATTGGCCGGTCTGGCAGATGTGCCAGTGCTGATAAAAAATATTGATGACCGTACTGCTATCGCAATTTCCTTGATAGAGAATATTCAGCGCGAAGATTTAAATCCGCTAGAAGAGGCAGAAGCCTTTCTCAGACTGATAGGAGAGTTTGACTTAACGCATCAGCAAGTCGCTGATTCGGTTGGGAAGTCTAGGGCGGCTGTAACTAATATGCTCAGACTTAATGATCTGGACAGTGAAGTTAAAAACTTATTGGCAAAAGGCCGGCTTGGGATGGGGCATGCTCGGGCCTTACTAACATTGGAGTCTGAAAAGCAGCTTAGTTTGGCGAACAAGGTTGCCGAGCAAGGTTTGTCTGTGCGTGTTACTGAGAAATTGGTCAAGGATGCGCAAAAAGACAAACAGGGTAACAAAGAGCATATTACTGTTCAAGCGCATGAAAGAGTTATGGATAGAGATACGCAGCACTTGCAGGATGCGATTACTAATTTTATTGGTGCTAAAACTATTATCAAACATAAACATAATGGTCAGGGCTCAGTAGTCATCAGTTATAACAGTCTGGATGAATTAGAGGGGATCGTTTCACGGTTGGAGATAAGAAATGATTCGGCTTAAGGGTTAGTGATAGACTTTTTTGAAGCTTTATAGTGAATGGTGTCAGTTGTAGATGGCGTTTTTTTCAGAATATTATGGGCTAAGTTAATGCTGTTGTCATGCTATGTGGTTATGTCGCATAGCTATTGGAAAATAGGCTGAATTTTAACGAGCAGCAGAAAATCCTTTCTTGCTTAAATGTGTTTGGGTGGATATAATTCCTCTATTATTTGATGAGGTTTTGTGTGAGAAAAATACAAAAGATCTCTGTTGTAAACAAGATTCTTGTAGGACAGGCATTTATTACCTTGCTTGTTGTTACAAGTTTTTTTATGTTTGGCAGTTACATCAGTACTAAGTCTGCACTGTATGGCGGTTTGGCGGCGTTGATTCCTAATTGGTATTTTGCAAGAAAAATCAATAAGCACAAAGGAAAGGAAGCCAAAAAAATAGTTCGATCATTTTATGCGGGTGAATCTGGAAAATTAATTCTCACGGCAATACTATTTGCTCTAATTCTCCAAGACCCCAGGATAGATTTTTTAGCTGTATTAACAGCCTATATGGCAGCATTAACAGTTTTTTGGTTTGCGTTATTGATACGCAAATATTAACAATTTTGAAAGCGAGTAAAAATGGCTAGTGAAGAGCACGCGGCGGAAGGCGCAACAGGTTATATTGTTCACCATCTAACACCGTTGTCAGTAGGTGAAGGTTTCTGGACATTGCATTTAGATACCTTGTTTTTCTCTGCAGTTTTAGGCGCTTTATTTATCTGGTTTTTTAAGGTGGCGGCTGAAAAGGCTACTATCGGCGTGCCAGGCACTAGCCAGGCTTTTGTTGAGATGATTATCGAGTTTGTTGATCAGCAGGTAAAAGATACTTTTCATGGTAAAAGTGAGCTAATTGCCCCCCTTGGATTGACTATCTTTGTCTGGGTATTTATGTGGAACTTTATGGATTTATTCCCAGTCGATATTTTGCCACTTGTTGCCAGTATGATGGGCATGGAATATATGCGTGTTGTGCCCAGTACTGATTTAAATGCAACCTTTGCATTATCAATTAGTGTGTTCCTGTTAATTATCTTTTATAGCATTAAAATTAAAGGTGTCTTTGGTTTTGCTAAAGAATTAACCTGTACACCTTTTGGCCCATGGATGATGCCGTTTAACTTGCTGTTAAAGCTAGTTGAAGAAATTGCCAAGCCTATATCACTTGCCTTACGACTATTCGGTAATTTATATGCGGGTGAATTGATCTTTATTTTGATCGCTTTGCTGCCTTGGTATATACAGCCACTGTTGAGCTTTCCGTGGGCTATATTTCATATTCTGATTATTACTCTTCAAGCATTTATCTTTATGGTATTAACTATTGTATACCTAAGTATGGCGCACGAAGATCACTAATTAATCTAGACTAATCTATTTAAACATTTATTTTAACAATACTTTTGGAGGTATTATGGAACTTGCAGCGTTGATTGCAGATGTACAAGGTATGACTGCTATTGCAGTAGGTCTGGTTTTAGGTATGGGTGCCATGGGAACTGCGATAGGTTTCGGTCTATTAGGGGGTAAGTTCCTTGAAGGCGCCGCGCGTCAACCTGAAATGGTACCTATGTTACAGGTTAAAATGTTTGTTGTTGCGGGTCTATTGGATGCGGTAACTATGATTGGTGTTGGTATGGCGTTATTCTTTACATTCGCTAACCCATTCTTGTCGGCTGTTGAAGCGGTTGCAGGATAAGACACTCGTCAGTTATTTTAACAGCAACGTGAGGAAGGCTAGTGAGTATTAATGCTACACTAATCGGTCAAATGATTACCTTTACGCTTCTGGTATGGTTTACCATGAAGTATATTTGGCCGCCACTAATTGGCGCTATCGAAGAACGTAAATCTAAAATTGCTGAAGGATTGGCAGCGGCTGAAAAAGGCCAGGAAGATATGGAGCGTGCAGCCAAAAAAGCTGCTAACGTTTTAAGAGAAGCGAAGCAACAATCGGCCGATATTGTTAATCTTGCACAAAAACGTGCTAATGAGATCGTTGAAGAATCGAAGGGCACTGCTAAGCAGGAAGGTGCACGAATGATTGAAGCGGCTCAGGCGCAGATTGAACAAGAGATGCAAAGAGCACAAGAACAAATGCGTAAAGAAGTTTCTGCCCTCGCGCTAAAAGCTGCGGGGCAGATTTTACAGCAGGAAATTGACAACGCTAAGCACAAAGAGCTACTCGGCAAAGTATCTGAGCAATTAGGTCAAGCGTAATGAGTGAACTAGCAACTTTGGCAAGACCGTATGCAGAGGCAGTATTTAAAAGAGCGAAAGAATTAGGCAATTCTCAGGAATGGTCTGATAATTTAGCTCTTCTATCTGCCATCATACAGGATGAGAGCTTAGCTGCAATTGTGAATAACCCACGAGTTGAGGAAGATAGATTAACGGCACTATTGCAGGAAATTTGTCAGGACCAACTCACTGGGGAAGCTAATAATTTTCTTAAGCTGCTAATAGAAAATGGCAGATTAAAATTAGCGCCACAAATTGCGGAATTATTCGAGAAATACAAAGCTGAAGATGAAGGTTATGTCGATGTTGACGTTATAACTGCTTATGCTTTAACCAAGGTAGAAAAGAAAAGCTTTGCAACATCACTAGAAAAGAAACTCAATAAAAAAGTAAATATCACAGCTAGTATTGATAAAACTTTAATTGGTGGCTATTTAGTAAAAGCAGGTGATAGTGTGATTGACGGCTCTATCAGTGGTCAACTTCAACAACTAGCTAAAAGGATCTAACAGCTTAGACTGAGAAAAAATATGCAATTAAATCCATCTGAAATAAGTGATCTGATTAAGAAACGGATCGAAAATTTCGACGTCAACGTCGAAGCGCATACGGAAGGTACTGTAGTCAGTGTGACTGACGGTATTATTAGAGTACATGGTTTGTCTGAAGTAATGCAGGGTGAAATGCTTGAATTCCCTGGGGATTCTTATGGCATGGCCTTGAATTTGGAAAGAGATTCTGTTGGTGTGGTTATGTTAGGTGCATACCAGCATATCACCGAAGGCGATATCGTTAAATGTACCGGTAGAATTTTAGAAGTGCCTGTTGGTGAAGCATTACTAGGTCGTGTCGTTGATGCACTAGGTAATCCTATCGACGGTAAAGGCGAAATCGACACTGATCTCACATCTCCTGTAGAAAAAATTGCCCCGGGCGTTATTGCCAGACAGTCGGTTGATCAACCTGTACAACTAGGTTTGAAATCGATTGATTCAATGATTCCGGTTGGTCGTGGTCAGCGAGAGCTAATTATTGGTGACCGCCAGACAGGTAAAACTGCGATAGCGATTGATGCGATTATCAATCAGAAAGATACCGGCATTAAATGTATCTATGTGGCTATTGGACAAAAGCGATCTTCAGTTGCAAATTTGGTACGTAAATTAGAAGAGCATGGCGCGATGGATCATACCATCATCGTTTCTGCAACAGCTTCTGAATCAGCTGCTCTACAATTCATTGCACCTTATACAGGATGTTCAATGGGTGAGTTTTTTAGAGATAAAGGTGAAGATGCGCTGATTATCTATGATGATTTGACTAAACAAGCCTGGGCTTATCGTCAAATGTCATTACTATTACGTCGTCCGCCAGGTCGTGAAGCCTATCCTGGAGACGTTTTCTACATTCACTCTCGCTTATTAGAAAGAGCATCACGCATAAATGCGGATGAAGTAGAAAAATTAACCGGCGGTAAAGTAAAAGGTAAAACGGGTTCATTAACAGCTTTGCCGATTATTGAAACGCAAGGTGGTGATGTATCCGCATTCGTACCTACTAACGTTATTTCAATTACGGATGGACAGATTTTCCTTGAGTCTGATTTATTCAACTCAGGTATACGTCCAGCGGTTAACGCGGGCTTATCTGTCTCTCGAGTCGGTGGCGCAGCGCAAACGAAAATCATCAAGAAATTAGGGGGTGGTATTCGTCTTGATTTAGCTCAATACCGTGAATTAGCAGCTTTTGCTCAATTTGCCTCGGATCTGGATGAAGCAACACGTAAGCAAATTGAACGTGGACAGCGTGTTACTGAATTGATGAAACAGGATCAATATTCACCAATGTCTGTAGCGCAAATGGCCGTTTCTCTCTATGCAGCTAACGAAGGATTCCTGGATGATTTAGAAATCAATAAAGTCCGTGATTTCGAAGATGCACTTCAGTTGTACCTGGGTTCAGAGCAATCTGCGCTAATGACGAAAATTAATGAGAAAGGCGATTTTAGTGATGAAATCAAGCAGGGGATTCATACTGCGATAGAAAGTTTCATTAAAACAAGTAGCTGGTAAAAGGGGCCAAAAATGGCTGTTGGTAAAGAAATACGTACTAAGATCGCGAGTATTAAAAATACTCAGAAGATCACGCGCGCAATGGAAATGGTTGCTGCGAGTAAAATGCGTAAGACAAAGGAAAGAATGGAGGCAACACGCCCCTACTCAAAAAAGATTAGCCAGATTATTAAGCATCTGGCGCATGCGAATCCTGAGTACAAACATCCTTTTCTTGTTGAGCGTGAAGTAAAGCGGATCGGTGTTATTATTGTTAGTTCTGACCGCGGCTTATGTGGTGGTCTTAATTCAAATTTATTCAGAAAAACGCTAAGGCACTTAACTCAGTGGGATGGTGATAATATTGAAGTCGATATTTGTACTATCGGAGGTAAAAGCGCGAGTTTTTTTAGCCGCTTAGATACAAACATGGTTGGACAGGCCGCTAAATTAGGTGATACGCCACATTTAGAGGATGTTATCGGTGTCATTAAAGTGATGCTGGATGCCTATCATGCAGGCACAATTGATGAACTGTATGTCATGTACAACGAATTCGTTAACACCATGACACAAGAACCAACGGTTAGCCAATTACTTCCTGTCGTAGCCGGTGAGTTAGAAACTGATAATCTAAAAGGCCACTGGGACTATTTATATGAACCGGATGCCAAAGAAGTTTTAGAAAATTTACTAACACGCTATATAGAATCCATTGTTTATCAAGGCTTGGTTGAAAATAACGCCTGTGAGCAGGCAGCCAGAATGGTTGCAATGAAAAGTGCTTCAGATAACGCTGGTAACCTTATTGATGAATTGCAACTTGTCTATAACAAAGCAAGACAAGCAGCGATTACTCAGGAAATTTCAGAAATTGTTGCTGGTGCTGCGGCGGTTTAGGCTTGCAACGTAACACAGTATTTAAGAGGACGACACAATGAGTTCGGGTAAAATCGTTCAAATTATTGGTGCGGTTGTCGATGTGGAATTTCCACGCGAATCGCTACCAAAAGTTTATGACGCACTTAACATAAAAAGTGCAGGGCTGACTTTAGAAGTTCAGCAACAAATCGGTGATGGCGTCGTACGCGCAATTGCTATGGGTACAACTGATGGATTAAAGCGTGGATTAGATGTTACTAATTCAGGTGAAGCCATTAAAGTACCTGTAGGAGAAAAAACACTAGGACGTATTATGGACGTGCTAGGAAACCCTATTGATGAAAAAGGCCCTATTGGCGAAAAAGATAAATGGGTTATCCATCGTGAAGCACCTTCTTATGAAGATCAAGCGCCAGCGGATGAACTTTTAGAAACAGGTATTAAGGTTATTGACTTAGTATGCCCGTTTGCTAAAGGGGGTAAAGTTGGACTGTTCGGTGGAGCGGGTGTAGGTAAAACCGTTAATATGATGGAATTAATCCGTAATATTGCGATCGAACATAGTGGCTACTCAGTATTTGCTGGGGTTGGAGAGCGTACTCGTGAGGGTAATGACTTCTATCACGAAATGACCGATTCAAACGTTATTGATAAAGTATCGTTGGTTTATGGGCAGATGAATGAGCCACCAGGAAACAGGTTACGTGTAGCCCTGACGGGTTTAACTATGGCAGAATACTTCCGCGAAGAAGGTAATGATGTATTATTCTTCGTTGATAACATCTACCGTTACACACTAGCGGGTACTGAAGTATCAGCACTATTAGGCCGTATGCCATCAGCAGTAGGTTACCAGCCTACATTAGCTGAAGAAATGGGTGTATTACAAGAGCGTATTACTTCGACAAAAACAGGTTCAATTACTTCAATCCAGGCGGTCTATGTACCGGCGGATGATTTAACCGATCCATCGCCTGCAACAACTTTTGCTCACTTAGATGCAACCGTTGTATTGTCTCGTCAAATTGCTGAGCTAGGTATTTATCCTGCGATTGATCCTCTGGATTCAAGTAGTCGACAGTTAGATCCTTTGGTTATTGGACAAGAGCATTATGATGTTGCTCGTGGCGTACAAGGTATCTTGCAACGTTACAAAGAGTTACGCGATATTATTGCGATTCTGGGTATGGATGAATTATCTGAAGAAGATAAATTAACGGTAACCAGAGCACGTAAAGTACAGCGTTTCTTATCACAACCTTTCTTTGTTGCTGAAGTCTTTACCGGATCACCAGGTAAATATGTATCCTTAAAAGATACAATTGCAGGTTTCAAAGGTATTATTGATGGTGAATTTGACGAACTTCCTGAGCAGGCATTCTATATGGTAGGTACCATAGACGAAGCGCTAGAAAAAGCGAAAGGAATGTAATCCGTTGATTTATAGGTAACATTATGGTCATGCAAGTACATGTTGATATTGTAAGTGCAGAGAAAGAAATTTTCTCTGGGCTTGCAGAAATGGTTTTTGCGCCAGCTGAGCTGGGTGAAGTAGGTATTTCAGCACGTCATGCGCCATTAATATCTAAACTAAACCCGGGTGAAGTTCGCGTCAAAGTGAGCGATACAGAAACCCAGGAGTTTTTTGTTTCCGGTGGGTTATTAGAAGTACAGCCACATTTAGTGACGGTACTGGCTGATACTGCAATCAGAGCAAAAGATATTGATGAGGCAGCTGCGTTAGACGCAAAAGCTAAAGCAGAAGAAGCATTAGAAGATAAGTCTGGTAAGATTGATTATGCAACAGCTCAAGCTCAATTAGCTAACGCAATGATGCAATTAAGAGCGCTGGATAGACTCAGGAAACGTGCTTCTTAACGGGACTAGAGATTAAAAATTTATTGGGTTATGTGCTGATGATCTGAATTCAGGAGTTTTTATTTTGTTTTATAAATTACTATAAACACGGGTATTCATTGCAATGTATTCAAGTTAGTCATTCGCTGATTCGGTGAGGGCGGACCCCTGTCGTGGTTAAAGTTTAGCGGTAGGGAAGCAAAATAAAAAAGGCGGCATGGGGTTACCCCATGCCGCCTTTTTTGTTAGAGCGTGTCGATAAATAATAAGAATAGCAAAGAATAACACAAAAAGAATAGGGGACAGATCACTATTAAATAGGCTATAAATAAACGTGCTCTGTCCCCTATTACCAATATATCAATTGTAAGACATTGATTTAAATCTTACAAAAAACCAGTCAATGGTGTCTGGCGTCTGCATATTCGCACCCATCATGAACACCTAATCTTATGCATCGTGAACACTGATTCTTATCGAACGTGAACACCTATTCGCACCGGAACGTGAACACTTTTGGTGTTGCATGCGAATCGGTGTTCAC
>Ga0233448_1000934_pt1 | contig 27731 bp, 27 predicted proteins | sample SI_124_October20_2_FD_183015 | JGI IMG/M metagenome (GOLD analysis project Ga0233448, IMG submission 183015) | Seawater microbial communities from Saanich Inlet, British Columbia, Canada - SI_124_October2016_150_MG | ecosystem: Environmental > Aquatic > Marine > Inlet | place: Canada: British... | reverse complement strand
AAGCTCCCGCTCTCATACCGCTGCGCAATGAATTCAAATAATACCTGGGTTTCAGCATCGGTTTTTTTGACATAGCCAATATCATCAATAGCCAGGACCTGATATTTATCCAGTCGCGTCATCGCAGTCATTAAATCCAGATCCCGTTTGGCTTGCTGTAGGCTTTGAACGAGTGCCACGGCTGAGAACCACTTAACGCGGACATTCTTTTCGATTAATTGACAGGCGAGTGCGGCCGAACACAATGGGTATTAATTCATAATTCTCTCCATCCCTTCATTTTAATATATACGAGACGCACGCTCCCTGGCTCACAAAAAATGAAAAATACAAAAGCATATTGGAAGAAATGTGAGGTACCGTAAAATCTTTGGGCAAGCTATTTTGCACTAGTTACAAAGAAATATAAATTCATCATCAATAACATTACGATATCCTGGTGTGTTTTATGAAGTCAGGGGCTGCCTGGTTCACAGGGAATTAAAGGGATATATAAATTAAACTGGTTGCCCCTAATGCCGCTACCAGTGCAGAATTAAGTTGTTGAGTTGTAATGATTAAGCCCATATTATTGTCATATTCCCTGAGAAATTGATCACTTTAAAAACAATGGCTTGGATATTTATATATTAAATTTATAATGTAATTTTTAATAAAAATTATTCGTAAGTTATTGATTGTTATGTCGGTGACGTTGCTGGCGGGCCTTTGATTACCAAATACGCTTTACCCACAAATAGATGCTGTCATAGTTTCAGCTGTGTTTTAAATGGTTTCCCATAAGTTATTGATATAATATAGTATTATGATTTAAGGGTATAATAGCCAAAGATCGTCAGGCCGCTACGGCTTGACACTGTGCCGTATTACGATTGATAAAAAAGAATGACAAATATTTTAAAATTGCTACAGTTTCAGACAATGGACTGCAAACATGTCAACAAAACCCCATACGAGATTTTAGATCGGGAAAGGGAATGATATTCAATAGGCGTTAAAATTATGAAATGGATAAGCCAGTTTTCACTTGAAAATAAAGTAGCTATCGTTACCGGTGCTGCAGGAGGGCTTGGTTCTGAGTTGGTGAAAATTATTTTAGACGCAGGTGCATTCGTCGTCTTGGCAGATCGCGATAAAACTAAGCTCGATGAGTTTTCTGAAAGTCTGAGTATTTTCAAAGATAAGCTGCTGACGCATGAATGTGACGTGACGGCTGAAGAAGATATTCATCGGTTAATTGCCCAGACACACCAAGTGTTTAAAAACATCGATATATTGATAAATTGCGCTGGAATTTTGGGCCAAGACGCCTCGCTATTTGATGTTACCGGGGCAGACTGGGACAGCGTAATTAATGTCAATCTCAAGGGCACCTGGATGGCTTCAACCCATGTTGCACAATATATGGTGGCACAACATATCGAAGGCAGCATCATTAATATTTCTTCGTCATTGGGCTTAAGGTCTCAGCTCAAGCGTATTCACTATGCCACGTCTAAGGCGGGGGTTGAGCATTTAACAAGAAATCTCGCTATGGAATTGGTGCGGCATAAAATTCGAGTGAATTGCTTGGCGCCAGGTTGGATGAATACTGAAATGGTTAATAACATCTTAAGCGGGACTGATGCTCAAAAATGGCGAAATTCAATTCCAATGGGTCGCGCTGCTGATCCTTCAGAGCTAACAGGTGCCCTATTGTTACTCGCATCTAAGGCCTCTAGCTATATGACAGGAAGTATCGTTAGAGTAGATGGCGGATACGCTTACAGCGGCATTGAACTGCCAGACTGATAAATATGTTAATAAAATACTTTCAAAAGCAGTTAGTAAGGCGAAGAGGCTGGATAATTGTATTATATAGGCTCGCTCCTTTTTTACGCTTACAAAACGGCTTTTTTGTTCAAGCACTAAGTAATAAAACTAGATTGCACCATTACGGCTTAATTGATTTCAATCTCGAACACTTCTGGCAAACGATTTTCCAGCGCATACCAATAAGTAATGATACTGATTGCCGCTAACACTAAAAAATCAATCCCAAAGCCTAAAATGGCTTTACCGCCAAAATGGCCAAGATATGATACGACCATCAAGGCAGCGAGATAGAACAACATCCAGCTAGTGTGACGTAAATGGAAAAGATTGTTTTTTGTTTTATTAGTCAGGCTTGTTAGGGTAATGATAATAAGGCCTGAAAAAATCAATATGCCTAGTTTCCAGACATTATTCCAGCCTGTCCAATAGATAATTAAAGTACATAAATAAAAGATTACAGGGCACATTATTTTAGCGAACGGTAATTTAAAGTGGGTGGCCGTGTGTTCTTTTTGCAATCGCATTGACATTAACACAATAGGACCTAAGGCATAAGCTAAAACGGAAGTGGATACTAAAAATGAAATCATACCTTGCCATCCGGAAAACGGCAAAAAGAATAACAACCCGACAACATAGTTAATCAAAATAGCATAGATAGGTACATTAGCGTTATTGGTTTTACTAAATAGTTTAGGCAGATAGCCGGCTATTGCCATCGAATAAGTGACTCGTGAAGTTGTTGCTGTTGCAATGAGGCTTGTGCCCGATGGCGACGCAACCGCATCAAAGTACAAAATTAATAATATCCATGAAATCCCTAATGAGGTGACCACATTAACTAAAGGTCCGGCTTTATCTATGAATGATAATCGTCCCCAACCGTGCTGCAAATATTTTGGATCCAGAGCACCAATAAAGGCAATCTGTAATAAAATATAGATCAAGGCACATGTTAATAATGCAAAAATTATCGTGCGCGGAATATCACGTTGTGGATTTCTAGCTTCACCGGCTAATTCAATGACTGAACGAAAACCGACATAGGCGAAGATGACGCCACCTGTTGCAATGCTCATTAGTGTATCTTTGAAGCTTGGGTAGGGGTGGGCGATACTATTGCTGAAATTTTGTGGATCAAAATGCAGGAACAGTAGCAATAGGCTTATGAATACAGGAATAATGATTTTCCACCAGCCAATATAATTATTCACTAAAGTAACAAACTTAATACCAATAGAGTTCACAACAACAAACAAACCCATCAAAATTGCTGCAACCAGAAAGCCAAATAGTGTGACATGATCATTGCTATGAAAAATTAACTGCGGAAAAAAGTGTGAGCAGTATTGTAAGCTTGCTTGTACTTCAATCGCGGGGATCATGACCAATGAAGCCCAGCTTGTCCAGCCGATAAGCATGCTCATACTGGGGCCATGGGTTAATTGAATTAAGCGGACAATGCCTCCAGAGACTGGATATTTTGTGCTAATTTCAGCGAAAGTTAAGGCCACTAAAATAATAATAACGACAGCTAAAAGCCAAGCGACTATTGCCATCGGTCCAGCTAATTTTGCTGTGTAATAGGGCGCTAGTAACCAGCCTGAGCCAATTATGCTACCAATAGCTGTGAAATATAAACCCCAAGGTGAAATGTGTCGATTAAGTGACATAGATAAAGCTCCCTCTTAATGATATAAGAACTCAGTACGATCCTAGAAATAGATAATATTATATAGGATCTATCCCCTTTTGCTTGCCTTCTTATGCTCTTTTTTATGAGCGTTTAGTGAGCAATGGAAAGTCGAAAAAGTAGCCATTATTGCAGTGATGCGAAAGCTATTAATTTTGTCTCATGGTGTTTTAAAAACAGAGAAAGCATTTGATGTTAATTATCAATCATAGGTATTAAGTGATCGTGAACACCCATGCGAATGGAACCAGAACAGTGTTCACGATGATTGCTAATAGGTGTTCATGATGAGTGTGAATGCGCACCGCCATTCCATACTATAATTCTCCATAATAAAAATCTACCGTTATGCAAAACTTTAAGATATTATTCGCGCTAAGTTGTTTAAGTCTTATTTAATGTCTCGGGGTGAAAATTTTGATAAGCCTTTTATTGGTATTTCAAACCCGTTAGAGATATTAAGTATTTTAGAGGTTGATAACTGTATAGTTTCAAAACGTTATACCTGATTTAAAAAATAAAAAGGACAGCCCTGATAACATATTAAACCTTTCACGATAAAGGAATTAATATGAGCCAAGGCTATCACACGAATGCAAAAACGAATTCACATTCGAGAGCAGTTATACAACAATCAAGTCTCAGCAACCTTGAGCTATCATAGCGCTTTGAAATTAATGAAAAGACCGTATCCAAATGGAAAAACAGAACGGAAGTTATAGATAAAAGCTCACGTCCACACACTATTCAACGCTCTTTAAACGACCTAGAAAGAGAGGTCATAAGGGTCGTGCGAACTTTAACGTGGCTAGAGCTTGATGATTTAGTGGTCAGTGTTCTACCCTCCATTCCTAAAGCGAATAGGAGTAACGTCTATCGGACATTGAGAGATTTTGATGTTAATAGAGTACCAGAAGAGAAAAAAGAACAAGCCAAGCAATTCAAAGAATATGAACCTGGATATTGACCTATCGATGTGACATATTTGCCTAAGCTGGACGGCATAAAATACTACCTTTACGTTGCCATTGATAGAGCCACTCGGCTGATGTTTTTTAAGGTATATACAAATAAAACAGCCTATAATGCTGTTGATTTTTAGATCCATGTAAAACGTATTTCCCTTTTTATATCAGTGATTTACTAACAGATAATGGTGCTGAATTTACCGATAGGTTCACCCATAGAAAAAACAAACCCAGTGGAAATCATTCGTTTGATATGGCCTGTATTAACGGCCACATTGATCACAGGTTAACCGCACCCGCCACACCGAAAACCAATGGAATGGTTGAGCGTGTTAACGGAACGATCAAAAATGCCACGATTAAGGTCTTAACGTATAAAGACGAAACTGAATTAAAAGCCCATTTAGATAAGTTCTTGGTGTATTACAACCTTAATCGAAGGCATGGTGGCTTAAAAAGGGAATTAAAGGTTAGAGCACCCTTTGAAGCTGTCGAATGTTGGTATAGAATGAACCCAGAAAATTTTATAAAATCACCCGATATGATTCGAGCTGAACTTTTAAAAAACCATGGTATAACGTAGTGAAACCTGACACTTTGGCAATAACACCTGCCTCCTTCACTAGCGAGTGCCTTTTTCATGCGCCTTCTGCCATACGATTCAAGGTTGCTATGGTGTATGATCTTCATTCTAGCGTGAAGATTTTTTCTTCTGTTTTTGTCAAGTTTTTATAGTAATAGCTTGCTATAGGTACATCCAGTAGTCGGCATAATCTCTCGATTTTCAAAGAGAGATCGGCCTTTTTCATCGTTTTAATCACTTTAATGCTGGATTGTCTCGAATGAAAAAGGCCGTTGCTTTTTTTAATAATGTGACATCCATCTTTGACTCGGCAAGTTGCTTTTCGAGTTCTTGAATTCGCCTTTTATCAGGATCAAGAGCGACTTTACCTCCGATCAGTTCGCCTTTTTGTTCCGCTAAAAACTGCTGTTTCCAACGGACTACGGCTGTAGAACCTGCTCCAGATATTTCGACTACTTGTTGAAAAAAATAGTTCTCTTCTATCATTAACTTCGCATATTCGAGTCTTTGTTCTGGCGTAAAGCTTGAACGCGGCTTTCTAGTTGTATAGGTCATGTCGTATCCTATTGAGATATTAATAGGCTATCAAACCCTACAGGTTTATTAAACCATTACACTGTTGATATGGCAGACAGGGTTAATTAATATATTTTTCGTCTTAAATTAGCTATCTCACCACTTCCTTTTATCAGAATGAATTAAAAGTTAAATCGCGCCATTGGGATTGTATAAATTTTTTTAGAACATTATACTTTTTGGGTAATAACAAAGGCATAATTTTCTGTTAGGCTATGGTATTTACAAGGGAAGTATTGAGAATGCGTGAGGCACATCTAATTGTTACCTTTAATCCGCCTGAAGATATATTTAAGCAGCAATTAGCTGCGTTAGATGATCAGCCGGTTATTGTTGTGGATAATGGTTCAAATGCTAATTCAATCGCTTTGTTGAATGTCTGGGTCGGTTTGGATGCAGAAAACAGAAAGTTGATTGAGCTTGGGCAAAATATTGGTATCGCTGCAGCTCAAAATAAAGGGATGGAACTCGCTAAAAAATTGGGCTGTGAGTTTGTTTTATTATTGGATCATGACAGTATTCCCAGGGGAAATTTATTGAAGCAACTGGTTGATTCTGCTTCTGAGCAGCTTAGGGTTGATAAACGGTTTGCTGCGCTAGGGGCACGGTTAATTGATCCAAGGTCAAATAAAGAGTTAGGATTTTCTTCAATGGTTGATGGTGTCTGGCGCACGTTTCGTTGCGTAGAAGGCGAGAGCCTGATTCCTTGTGAGTTTTTAAATTCATCCGGCAGTTTAATCTATTTACCGGCATGGGAAAAAATTGGTCCTTTCGATGAAAGCTTTTTTATAGACCACGTTGAGACTGAATGGTATATGCGGGTGAAAGCGAAGGGCTTTAATGTCTTCGGTTCATGTCAGGGAATATTGCATCATTATTTAGGTGATTCTGTTGTAAGGTTCTGGTTCTTTGGCTGGCGTACCATGCCTCGTCGTAGTGGTCAAAGGCACTATACAATTGTACGCAATAGTTTGTGGATGTATCGGCGTAGTTATGTTCCATTTAGCTGGAAAGCTAATAATTTTGCTAAGTTAATTTTTACCTTAGCTTATTTTTCTTTATTTGATAAAGAAAGAGGGAGCCAGTTTTGCGGGATTATGCGCGGTTTTTATGATGGTTTGTTTGGTTACCCAGCTGGGTAGGTTGATCTAATGCGTTTAATGGTTCGTTGCAGGGTTTGATAGGGAGGACAGAATGGCTCTGTCCTCCTCATTAAAGTGGAAGAATATTACTCCTATTTTAATTTAATGTTTTTCTTGTTTTTGGCAATGGTCTTATCACCGATCCCTTTGACATTGCTGAGTTCATTAATGCTTTTAAATGCGCCATTTATTTCACGATATTTTACAATTTCCTTTGCTTTTTTATCTCCCACCCCGTCTAGTGCGATGGAGATTTCTTTGTCGTTTGCGGTGTTGATGTTTACCGGCTCTGCAAACACGCTACATGACAAAAACAAAAACATTAACATTATAATTAGCTTTCTCATTTTAAATCCCTCTGCGATTGATGAGTAAGTAAGTATAGTGCAGATCCTGCTTTTTCCAAGGTGCTGTTATTATATTAATATTTGCGGAGATAAAGAATTAGGATTCGCTGGTATGTTTTATTAAAGCATAATCAACTTTCTCTTGCTGAATGGTATCTTTGTCAAAGTCTTGCCAGAGTTTTTGGTAGCAGATATCTTTAATCGGGTGATGTCGATTAGGCGCTATTTCAGCGAGAGGCTCCAGGACAAAAGCGTAATTAAGGATGTCATCATGCGGAATATTGAGGGCGTTGTTAGATATAATCTGCTGATCATATAAGAGCAGGTCCAGATCGAGTGTGCGTGAGGAGAATTTTTCTTGAGTCCGAACTCGCTGGTGATCTGTTTCTATGCTTTTTAACTGTAAGGTGATGTGTAGTGGGTCATGGTCACTGAAAAAAGAGATAACCAGATTTAAAAAGGCTTCACCAGAAAAACCGACTGAAGCTGACTCATAAGTGCTGGAATAAGTGAGTTCGCCAAATTTGCAGTGTAATACCTCAAGAGCGGAAGAAATATTATGCTCCCGATTGATATTACTACCTAGACTGATAAAGCAGAGAGGCATTATTATTTTGCGCCGCGCTCTATGATGATGCCGACATCGCTAGCTCCGCTGATGGCACCTTTTTTATTAAGGGTTAGTTTTACCCAGGGAACATTAAATTCTTTACGAATGCTGCTGTTGATTTCTTCGGCAAGTTTTTCTACCAGAAAATATTCGCTTTGTTCTACAAAACTCACTACGTATTGGGAAACGGCTTTGTAGTCTAAAGTGTCTTCTATGTCATCTGTTACAGCGGCTTTTTTGATGTCGTGAGCCATTTCAATATCCAGAATAACTGTTTGTCGGGTTTCCCGCTCCCAGTCATAGATGCCGATAATTGTGTCAACTTTTAAGCCACCTAAAAAAATAATGTCCATTAAGACTCCAGTTATTATTTATAATTACATTACTGTCTGAGTAATTGTAGCAGGGAAATTGCCTTGTTATGCAGTAGTGAACTTATATTTTTTAAAAATAGGATAGAAAAATGATTGAATGGCTTTTAGTCCCAGTTGCATATTTATTAGGCTCCATTTCCAGTGCAATTATTGTTTGTCGGGTAATGGGTTTGCCAGACCCACGCGCGGAAGGCTCGAGAAACCCGGGGGCGACTAATGTGATGCGTATTGGCGGAAAGAAAGCAGCGGCTATTACCTTGGTGGGCGATATGCTCAAAGGATTAATCCCGGTAGTGGTGGCGCAGTTTATAGCAGTGGATCCGTTGATTTTATCCGCAGTAGTGCTTGCTGCCTTTATAGGACATTTATATCCGATTTTTTTTGGTTTTGTCGGGGGCAAAGGTGTGGCGACTTCGTTTGGTGTCTTATTAGGGGCGAACTGGATGGTTGGTTTGGCAGTACTGCTAAGCTGGGTTGCAGTGTATAAATTATTCAAAATTTCGTCATTATCTGCATTAGTGGCGGCCACATTGGCACCTACTTATGTTTATTTGATAATGGGCATGCAGCCTTTGGTGTATGTCGCCGCTTTAATCGCAGTTATTCTAATCTGGCGACATAAGACTAATATTCGGCGTTTGCTGACAGGTGAAGAGAGTTAATACTGGTTTTAAAGTTTTACCATGAAGCTCATGAAGAAAATAAAGGTTAAGGCGGTCAAATCTTCAGGGTATTCATGCTCTTCATGGTAACAATATAATTGTTTGGTAGTTACTCAGTTCTGGCATATAGTTCATCAATTGGCCAGCGAGGTCTGGCATTAATGCTTAAAGATTCTTGCTGTTGAGCAAGGAGGTGCTGGCAACCCGCATAGGCAATCATCGCGCCATTATCGGTGCAAAATTCAGGCCTGGGAAAAAATATTTCGGCTCGTTCTTTATTGCACATTGTTGTTAATGTTTGCCGTATCTGAGTGTTGGCACTGACTCCTCCTGCAACAACCAGGCGCTTGAGCCCCGTATGTTTGAGAGCGCGTTTGCATTTTATCGCTAGCGTTTCGGCAGTTGCTTGTTGAAATGCAAACGCAACATCTGCCTTGTCTTGTGCTGTCTTCTCAGTGTTATTTAAGGTGTTCATGGTAAAGGTTTTCAGGCCGCTAAAACTGAAATCCAGGCCGGGACGGTTGGTCATTGGGCGGGGAAATTTAAAGCGGTTTGCGTTTCCTTGTTCGGCGAGTTTGGCTAATAAGGGGCCGCCCGGATAGGCAAGTCCAAGCATTTTGGCGGCTTTATCAAAGGCTTCACCTGCGGCATCATCCAGGGATTCGCCTAGTAGTTGATATTGTCCGATAGCTTTGACTTCAACTAATAAGGTATGCCCGCCTGAAACCAGCAAGGCAACAAAAGGAAATTCGGGCGGCTGTTTTTCCAGCATGGGTGCAAGTAGATGACCTTCCATATGGTGTACGCCTAGGGCTGGAATATCTAATGACCAGGCCAGACTTTTAGCCGTAGCTGCGCCGACGAGCAATGCGCCTATCAAGCCAGGTCCCGCAGTATAGGCGATACCCTGGATCTCTGCTTTAGTAAGTTGACTGCGCTGCAGGCATTCATCTATTAGCGGAACAAGCTTGCGAATATGGTCACGGGAGGCGAGTTCGGGAACGATGCCGCCGTATTCATTATGCATCGCAATTTGGCTGTATAGGCTATGTTGAATCAGGCCTCGGTCGCTATGATATAGCGCTACGCCAGTTTCATCACAAGAGGTTTCTATCCCTAAAATGTACATTGATTTTTTGATTTTAAAATAATTACTGCTATAATTTAGAGTTCGCTAGCTGATGCATATTGCTTTTGGCTGGCTCAATAACTAAGAATTTTAGCAAACTGGAAAAATTTATGCCCGCAATTAAAATTAAAGAAAACGAACCATTTGATATTGCTCTGCGCCGCTTTAAGCGGTCTTGTGAAAAAGCAGGGGTTTTGTCTGAAGTGCGTCGTCGTGAGTTTTATGAAAAACCGACTGCAGAGCGGAAACGTAAAGCAGCAGCAGCGGTAAAGCGTCATCTAAAGAAATTATCACGTGAGCGTTATGCCTTGAAAAACCTTCGTCGTGGCCGTCCACAGCTGTAAGCAAAGATGACTACTATGCAAGATCGCCTGAAAGACGAAATGAAGCAGGCCATGAGAGACCGGGAAAAAGTTCGCTTAGGTACTATCCGGTTAATTTTGGCTGCTATTAAGCAAAGGGAAGTCGACGAGCGTATTGTTCTGGACGATCAACAAGTACTTATTGTGTTAGATAAAATGCAAAAGCAACGCAGAGAATCGATCAGACAATATCGTGACGCGAGTCGTGAAGATCTGGTGGCAGTGGAAGAAGCTGAGGTTCTGATCATTCAGGAGTTTTTGCCTCAGGCATTGACTGAAGAAGAAATTAGCAGCATGGTCAAGGCGGCTATTGCAGACAGTTCGGCAGGCTCAATTAAGGATATGGGTAAAGTTATGGCAATATTAAAACCAGCCATGCAGGGTCGGGCAGATATGGCTGTAGTAAGCGTAAAAATAAAGGAATTATTAGTCGGCACATAGGCTCGGCTGTTTATGGCTGGCAGGATCCCTCGTTCTTTTATAGATGACTTATTAGTCAGGGTAGATATAGTCGACCTGGTAGATTCTTATGTGCCACTGAAAAAAACGGGCAGTAATTATGTTGCTCGGTGTCCTTTTCATACTGAAAAAACCCCCAGTTTTGCGGTAACGCGTAATAAGCAGCTTTATCATTGCTTTGGCTGTGGCGCGGGTGGTAATGCCATTAGCTTTTTGATGGACTATAGCCATCTTGACTTTGTTGAGGCTGTGGAAGATCTGGCAGACTTTGTCGGTGTGCAAGTGCCAAGGGAGTCAAGTAGCAGTCAGGTTCCAGCGAAGAAAAATAACACGGCAGAAATTTTTCAGGTGCTTGAGCAGGTTGCTGGTTTTTTTATACAGCAGCTACGGGAAAATGATTCAGCTAAAGTCGCGATAGACTATCTTAAAACTCGTGGTTTGAGTGGTGAGGTGGCGCGCGAATTTCAGGTCGGTTTTGCACCCGATAGCTGGAATACATTATCCAAGCAGTTTAAAGCGCAACAGCTTATTGATGCGGGTTTGGCGATATCCAAAGACGGCGGTTCTGTTTATGATCGTTTTCGCGGGCGGGTTGTTTTCCCTATTCGGGATAGACGAGGGCGAGTTTTAGGTTTTGGTGGTCGGGTTTTGGATGACTCTTTGCCTAAATATCTAAATTCTCCTGAAACAGCCGTTTTTCATAAAGGACGTGAAGTATACGGTTTGTATGAATTGCTGGCGAGAAATTCAAAGCCAGAGAGGATTGTTGTCGTTGAAGGGTATATGGATGTGATCGCTCTAGCCCAGTTTGGTGTGACGTATGCAGTGGCAACCCTGGGAACCGCAACTTCAAAAGAGCATCTGGAATTATTATTTCGCTTTAGTACTGAAATTGTATTTTGTTTTGATGGCGATAAGGCTGGAAGAGAAGCAAGCTGGCGTGCAGTTCTAGCCGCTTTCCCTAGTCTTAGGGATGGTCGGCAGATAAAGATAATGCAGCTTCCCCAGGGGAGTGACCCGGATACATTTATTAGAGATCAGGGCTTGGAGGCGTTCGAAGGAAATGCGACTTCGGCACAGCCGTTGTCAGATTATTTTTTTGATCGCTTAGGCCAGGAGCTGAACCTGGATGACATGGAAGGGCGTGCAAGTTTAGTAAATAAAGCCAAGGGTTATTTGCAAGCATTGCCTAACGGAGTGTTTCAAGAGTTGATGCTGGAAAAATTAAAAAAATTATCCAAAGTAGATAAGCTAGATTTTTTTCAAAAGCCAACTACACTTGGTCAAGCTAGACATAAGAAAAAACAGGAAGATACAAATTTATCTCCGGTAAGAATTGCAATTTCTTTATTGTTGCAAAGTCCAAACTTGATTGGAGTCATTGAACAAAAAGAAATACATTGGCAAACGCTGAACTTTCCCGGCATAGCTTTGCTAAAAAAAATAGTTGAAATAATCGAAGAGCACCCCGATATTAATTTGCCTAGGCTAATAGAGCATTTTCGAGGTCAGGACGAAGAAAAATATATACATATCATGATGAATCATGATTTTTTTATTTCAGGGGATGAAGTAAATGAAGAGTTTTCAGGTGCGGTAGATAGATTAATAGATCAGGGTAGAGAGCAGCGCCTTGATGAGTTGATCGCAAAGGAGCGAGCGAGCGGATTAGTGGAGCATGAGCAAAAGGAATTGTTAAGCATGTTGGCTAGTCGTACATAAGTAATTTTCTATATCGAATAGCTTCATATAGCATTTTAAGAGTGAAAAATGAATCAAGAACAACAGCAATCCCAGCTTAAGCAATTAATTGCTAAAGGAAAAGCGCAAGGTTATTTAACTTATTCCGAAGTTAATGATCACTTGCCTAGTGAAATTGTAGATCCTGAGCAAATAGAAGATATTATCGGTATGATTAATGGCCTTGGTATCAAGGTTCATGAGTCTGCGCCTGAAGATGATGAGGATTTATCTGAGGAAGTTACTTCCGATGATGATGACGATGATGCGGAAGAAGTTGCTGCATTAGCCTCGGTTGATAGTGAATTTGGGCGTACCACTGATCCAGTTAGAATGTATATGCGTGAAATGGGCTCAGTTGGCTTATTGACAAGACCAGAAGAGTTGAAGATCGCGCGTAGAATTGAAGAAGGCCAGCGCCAGATTATACGAGCTATCTCGCGCTCCAGATTAGTTGTTGAAACATTGTTTGCTGATTTTGCAACGATAGGCGAAGAAAATGGCTTGCGCTTAACGGATATCTTAAGTGATTTTATCGATCTGAATGAGCCAGACTATGATGACTCTAGAGTTGCAGCAACGCCAGCCGATGTGAAAGATGGCGATGACGACAAAGATAAAGCTCCTGAGCCAACAGGCGCGACTTTTGAAGAAGCTGAGGAAAAAATTACTGAAATTCAGCAAGCTTATAAGCGTGTTGAAGCATCATTAAAGAAAAATGGCTATAAGCATGAGAAAACTAATCAGGCTTTTGACGCGCTTGCTGAGCGGTTTCTTGAGATTAAATGGGCTCCGCAGTATTTTAAGAGGCAGGTTGCCATGGTTGCTGGGATCACGAAAAGTATTCGTGATCAAGAGCGGCTTATTTTGGGTATTTGTGTAAAGCAGGCAAAAGTTAATCGTAAGGAATTTATCGATAACTTTATAGGTCATGAGACCAATTTAAAATGGCTTTCCCGTTTTGCAGAGCAAAATGAGAATACTGCACTGGTACTTAAAGATAAAGAGAAAGAAATTAAAAGAGTCGAGACTCATTTTTCTGCAATAGAAGATAAAAATGGCATGGTGATTGCCGAAATAAAGGATGTTAGTCGCCGTTTGTCAATCGGCGAAGCTAAGTCACGTCGTGCCAAGAAAGACATGATTGAAGCCAATTTAAGATTGGTCATTTCTATTGCTAAAAAATATACCAATCGTGGCCTGCAATTCCTGGATCTAATTCAGGAAGGAAATATCGGCTTGATGAAAGCGGTGGATAAGTTTGAATACCGGCGTGGTTATAAATTTTCGACTTATGCAACTTGGTGGATACGTCAGGCAATTACCCGGTCTATTGCAGATCAAGCAAGAACCATTCGTATTCCAGTGCATATGATTGAAACGATTAATAAATTGAATCGTATTTCCAGGCAGATCATGCAGGAAAAAGGCCGAGAAGCAACGCCTGAAGAATTGGCCGTGCAAATGGAAATGCCGGAAGATAAAGTACGAAAAGTATTAAAAATCGCTAAAGAGCCGATTTCTATGGAAACGCCGATAGGTGATGATGAAGATTCGCATTTAGGTGATTTTATTGAAGACTCGAAGATGATTTCACCTGTAGAGTCTGCTACAATAGAAGGGTTGAAAGAATCGACGCAAGGCGTGTTGGCAGGATTAACTGCACGCGAGTCGAAAGTGTTGCGCATGCGTTTTGGCATCAATATGAACACTGATCACACGTTGGAAGAAGTAGGAAAACAGTTTGATGTGACACGTGAGCGCATTAGACAGATTGAAGCAAAAGCATTACGTAAATTGCGTCATCCGTCTCGTTCAGATCAGCTTAGGTGCTTTCTGGATGCAGAATAAAGCTCTTCCAGGGTAAAAAGTTTAGGGCCCTTAGCTCAGTTGGTTAGAGCATCCGACTCATAATCGGCAGGTCCCCAGTTCGAGTCTGGGAGGGCCCACCATCCATAGAAAGGCTGCATTTGCGGCCTTTTTTTATACCTGAATTATGTGTATACGGTTCAGGCCTGTATTTATCCCTTGATAAAGAAGGACCATAAAATGAGCAATAACTATATTTTTACCTCCGAGTCAGTCTCGGAGGGGCATCCCGATAAAGTTGCCGATCAGATTTCTGATGCAATCCTGGATTCTCTGCTTGCTCAGGATCCCAAGTCACGAGTGGCGTGTGAAACACTAGTTAAAACCGGCATGGTTATTCTCGCGGGTGAAATTACCACCGATGCCTGGGTTGATACCGAAGAAGTCGTGCGTGGTGTGGTAAAAGAAATTGGCTATAACAGCTCGGAAATTGGCTTTGACTACGAAAGTTGTGCGGTTCTCAATGCGATTGGAAAACAGTCGGTTGATATTGCCGCCGGCGTTAATGATAGTGAGGATCATGAGCAAGGAGCGGGTGATCAGGGCTTGATGTTTGGTTATGCAAGTAATGAAACAGATGTGTTAATGCCCGCACCGATTACTTATGCACATCGTTTGGTAAAGCGTCAGGCAGATGTACGTAAAAATGGTACTTTGCCGTGGTTAAGACCTGATGCAAAAAGCCAGGTCACTTTTCGCTATGAAAATAATAAACCCGTAGCGATTGATGCGGTCGTTTTATCAACCCAGCATTCGCCTGAAATGGGTGGTAAAAAACTGGAAGAAGCAGTGATGGATGAAATTATCCTGCCGACTTTACCAAAAGAATGGCTGCACGCGGGCACGCAATATTTTATTAACCCAACCGGTCAATTTATTATTGGTGGGCCAGTTGGTGATTGTGGCTTAACCGGACGTAAGATTATTGTTGATACTTATGGTGGTATGGCGCGTCATGGTGGTGGTGCTTTTTCGGGTAAAGATCCTTCTAAAGTTGATCGCTCTGCGGCCTATATGTGCCGTTATGTAGCTAAAAATATTGTTGCAGCAAAGCTGGCCGAGCGTTGTGAGATTCAAGTGTCTTATGCGATTGGTGTTGCTGAACCAACGTCTATCAGTATAGAAACTTTTGGTACAGGTAAGATCAGCGAAGAACGTTTGGTACAAATTATCCGCAAGGTTTTTGACCTTAGACCTAAGGGCTTGATTGCCATGCTGGATTTATTAAAACCAATTTACCAGTCGACAGCATCTTATGGACATTTTGGTCGCACAGAAGAGACATTTAGCTGGGAAAAAACAGACAAAGTTGATGCATTAAAAGATGCCGCTGGCCTTTAATTTATAAATATACCGGATATTAAACATGAGTGAACAAGATTATAAAGTAGCAGATATGTCCCTTGCTGAATGGGGTCGTAAAGAAACCTTAATTGCTGAAACAGAAATGCCAGGTTTAATGGCTTTACGCGAAGAATTTGGTGCGGCGCAGCCGTTAAAAGGCGCGCGTATTGCAGGTTGTTTGCATATGACTATTCAAACTGCGGTATTAATTGAAACCTTGACTGCCTTAGGAGCTGAGGTGCGCTGGTCTTCTTGTAATATCTTTTCTACGCAGGACCATGCGGCAGCAGCAATGGCAGCAGAAGGTATTGCTGTATTTGCCTGGAAAGGTGAAACAGAAGAAGAGGCGGAATGGTGTATAGAGCAAACAATTATAGGCCCGAATAACTGGCGTCCTAATATGATTCTAGATGATGGTGGTGATTTAACTGTCATGATGCATGATAAATTTCCAGAATTGATGGCCGATGTTAAAGGTCTTTCGGAAGAAACAACAACGGGTGTATTGCGCTTATACGAGATGGTCACTAAAGGCACTTTAAAAGTACCTGCATTTAATGTGAATGACTCCGTCACTAAATCTAAGTTCGATAATTTATATGGTTGCCGTGAGTCTTTAGTCGATGGTATCAAACGCGCTACAGACGTTATGATTGCCGGTAAAATTGCGGTAGTTTGTGGTTATGGTGATGTTGGTAAGGGTTGTGCGCAATCATTGCGTGGCTTGGGGGCAACAGTCTGGATTACAGAGATTGATCCGATTTGCGCATTGCAAGCAGCGATGGAAGGTTTTCGCGTAGTGACTATGGAAGAGGCTGCGCCACAAGCGAATATCTTTGTAACTGCAACAGGCAACTACCATATTATTAATCATGGCCATATGCAGGTCATGAGAAACAATGCCATCGTATGCAATATAGGCCATTTTGATTCAGAAATTGAAATTGCCGCATTACGTCAATACCAATGGGATACGATCAAACCGCAAGTCGATCATGTGACTTTTCCAGATGGCAAGAAAATCATTGTCTTAGCAGAAGGTCGCTTAGTGAATCTTGGCTGTGGAACGGGGCACCCAAGCTTTGTTATGTCTAATTCATTCTGTAATCAGGTCCTTGCGCAAATGGAGTTATGGGCAAATGCCTCTAATTACAAAAACGAAGTATATATACTGCCGAAAAAGCTGGATGAAAAAGTGGCGCGCTCTCACTTGGCTCAATTAGGCGTAAAGCTAACGCAATTAACAGCTGAGCAAGCTGATTATATTAATGTGCCAGTAGAAGGTCCTTATAAGCCGGATCATTATCGTTACTGATAGTTTTAAAGCCTTGGGATGATGAAGCGGGTAGAGCGGACTTTAGTCCGCAGCCTCTGGTGGGACTGGTTTTTATGTTGTTTATAGCGGACTGAAGTCCGCTCTACAAAAAATTCATATTTTTAAAAGTATTATCATGACTAAAAATAACAAAGCTGATTTATTTAGTTTTGAATTTTACCCTCCTAAAACGCAACAAGGGGAGGTGAATTTAGAGCAAGTTCATAGTGATTTAGCAAAACTTAATCCTGATTTTTTCTCGGTAACCTTTGGAGCAGGCGGTTCTACGCGCGATAAAACCTATGATACCGTTATTAAAATCCAAAATAATGGTGTCTCAGCAGCGCCTCACTTGTCTTGCGTAGCTTCGACCAAAGAAAATATCCGCGAAATATTAAGCAATTATCGTGAGCATGGCGTGTCTAAAATTGTTGCTTTGCGCGGTGATCTTCCCTCGGGCATGATGTCAGCTGGTGAATTTCGCTATGCCAATGAACTGGTTGAATTTATTCGTGTAGAAACGGGTGATCATTTTCAAATTCATGTTGCTGGTTATCCGGAAATTCACCCGCAGGCAAATAATGCCACTGACGACTTTGATAACTTCAAGCGTAAAGTGGATGCCGGGGCTGATGCTGTCATTACCCAGTATTTTTACAATGCGGAAGCTTATTTTTACTTTATGGATAAATGTGAAAAGAGCGGTATTGATATTCCTATAGTCCCAGGTATTATGCCGATAACTAATTTTTCACAACTATTCAGATTTTCAGATATGTGTGGCGCAGATATACCGCGCTGGATGCGTAAAACGCTCGAATGTTTTGGTGATGACAAAGCTTCAATTTTAGCTTTTGGTGAAGATGTGGTGTCTAAGTTATGTCAGGAGCTACTTGATAATGGTGCGCCAGGGCTACATTTTTACACCATGAACCAATCCAAACCAACTTTGGCCGTCTGGAATAATTTACGGTTTTAGCAGGGCACTCAAGTTATAGTAAAAAGGCAGGCAAGGCATTCATGCTTTGTCTACCTTTTTTATTCTGGTTGATGATTATTTTCGATATCCCTGACAGGTAAAATCATGAGAGTATCACGGTTATATGTTGCGATGCCTTTGGTTTTGCAGCAGACAATTGAGCTAGATGATGATAACGCTCATTATTTGCGGAGCGTATTAAGGCTCAAGAAAGGGCAGCCCATTACTTTATTTAATGGTACGGGTGGCGAATATCAGGGGCAAGCGGTCGAGGTTTCACGTAAACGGGTACTTATAGAGCTATTATCTTTTACTGATCGCAGTGTCGAGTCAGGTTTGCAAGTCATATTGGGTTTAGGGGTGTCGCGTGGCGACCGTATGGATTTTTCGGTACAAAAGTCAGTTGAATTAGGTGTTTCCCATATTGCTCCTTTACAAACAGAGCGTTGCGTAGTGCAATTAAAAGCAGAAAAAGGTCAGAACAAAGTGCGTCACTGGCAGAAAATTGCCCAGCATGCAACGGAGCAAAGCGGACGCACCATTCGACCGGAAGTTGGTGATGTGCAGATGTTAGATGCCTGGGCTAATGAACAGGCAGGTCTTAGGCTTTTTTTAGATCCATTTGCAACGCAAACATTAACGCAATTACAGCCAAAAGATAATCGAGTGACTTTATTAGCAGGGCCAGAAGGGGGGTTTTCTGGGCAAGAACGAGAATTGGCAAAACTGGCGGGCTTTATTCCTGTGCAATTAGGCCCGCGCGTGTTGCGTACCGAAACAGCCACGCTTGCTGCTTTAACAGCTGTGCAGCTGTTATGGGGTGATTTAGGAGTAGTCGATGCTGAATAAAATACAAATAAGCTTGATACCCTTGTTTATGTTATTTATATTTTCTATTATGGCCTGTTTTATCGGTTATGGCATTTATATAGGGTTGGATGGGGCGATAGAATTAAGCAAGATCATCAGTAAATTTACTCAGGTCTTGTTGGTTTTAAGCATCTATCCGGTAATGCGCTGGCTAAAAATCAGTGCTAGTGATATGGGTTTTGTGCCTGTTAAAGCATTTCTAAAGCAAATGTTGGGTGGTATGGTGTTGGGGCTAATGACTTTACTGCCAGTGGTATTGCTCAGTTATGCCTTGGGAATCATTGAAATTGATGTGGGTAAGGTCTGGAGTTTAGATAAGCTAGCGGTCAGTTTATTAGTTGCTTTTCTATTGGCGCTGCTGATTTCATTACTCGAGGAGCCGATGTTTCGTGGGATCTTGATTTCAGCTTATGTTAAGCGATTAGGCATCAATGCGACTATTTTTGTCAGTTCATTTTACTATGCAGCATTACATTTCATTAAAACAAAAACATCTATACCGTTTGCACAGGCTGACTTTTCAGACAGTTTCATGCTTCTATTCCAAGCATTTCAACATGCATTAAACCCGGAGCACTTAGGCGCTTTTTGGGCCTTGTTTATGGTCGGCTTTTTCCTGGCGGTAATGCGGACACATTTAAAACTCAGCTTGGCATGGGTTATCGGCTGTCATACGGCATGGGTGTGGCAGATAAAAATGGCGCATAAAATAACAGAGGTTAATTATGGCTCAGAGCTGCTGTATTTAATCAGTCCCTATGATGGCGTGATTGGTCCCATGGTAGCAATATGGCTAACAGTACTTTTGTGTGTTTATTTAGGATATCGGTACTTGCAGCAAAAAAAGTGTTAATTCCTGAAATTATTAAATTGCAAAGGCTGTTCTAAATCTTCACTGCGCAACATTTGCATGGTTTGCTGCAGGTCATCACGTTTCTTGCCTGAGACGCGAATTTTTTCCCCTTCAATAGCCGCTTGTACTTTTAGCTTTTTATCTTTAATCAATGCAACAATTTTTTTTGCCAAAGTTTTTTCGATACCTTCTTTCAATTCTATCGGTTGGTGGGCTGTTTTTGCGGCTTCTTTAACATCTCCTGTTTCCAGGCAGGCAATATCGATCCCGCGTTTAGTTAATTTGGAAAACAGAATGGGTCGCATTTGCTGGAGCTGAAAAGTTGATTCGGCTTTCATTAGGATCGAATTTCCAGTGAGCTCAAATTCAGCATTCGATCCTTTAAAGTCAAAGCGCGCGCCAACTTCTTTATTGGCCTGGGCAAGTGCGTTCTGAGCCTCGTGCATATCAAATTCTGAAACTATATCAAATGATGGCATCTTCTATCCTGTTATTTAAGGTTTAAGTGAAGCATTGTTTTATTTTACTTATTTCTTTAATGCGTAGTTGATGAATGGCTAAGCCAATTTCTTTGCCCTGGATATTGTCGTTGCTAATCGCTGAGCGATCTATTTTCTGGGCGGCTTTTTGGGCTGCTCGTATATAGTCTGACTGGGGGTATGGTTTGTCTTCGAAGCCCAGGCGACCTCTGGCATCTGCTTCGCAGGCAAGTAAAAAATCATTGACTCGATTGTCTGCTTTAAAGGCGCCAATCCTGGCAAGCATATCGCATAGTGTGCTCGGGCGTATTTCAAAGGCTCGGTGACAATGGGTGTGGTATTGCATGACTTGTAAGGCCAATTTTTGGAAATTATTCGGCACTCGCAGGCGCTGGACGAGTATGTTTAATGCCTCGACTCCTAGCGTTTCATGGTCATGATGGCTGGGCCATTTGTCGGCGGGTGTTAACGCCTTGCCTAGATCATGCATCAAGGCTGCAAAGCGCACCGTGGATTTGTCACTTAATCGGGTCGCTTGGTCGAGAACCATTAGCACATGCACGCCAGTATCAATTTCAGGGTGATGTAGAGCTGGCTGTGGAACGCCGAATAAGGCATTTAATTCAGGGAAAATACGCGCGAGTGCGCCACAGTCGCGTAAGGCCTGGAAATAAGCAGCAGGTGATTGCTCGCTTAATGCTTTTGCCGTTTCTGCCCAGACGCGCTCGGGAACCAGGTGGTCAATTTCACCTTGAGTTACCATGTCTTGCATAAGGGACTGAGTTTCTGGCGCTATGCTAAATCCCAGATGCTGATAACGGGCGCAAAATCTAGCGATGCGTAATACGCGTACAGGGTCTTCACAAAAAGCAGGCGAGATATGGCGAAAGATTTTATTTTCCAAGTCTTTCTGGCCACCATAGGGGTCGAAAATTTCACCATTATCCATGAGAGCCATGGCATTAATGGTCAGATCTCTGCGTATAAGATCATCTTCCAGCCTAACATCGGGGGTTGCATGGATAGCAAAGCCCTTGTAGCCGTGAGTGGTCTTTCTTTCAATGCGAGCCAGAGCATACTCATCTTTTGTTTCTGGGTGCAGAAATACCGGGAAATCTTTGCCTACTTCTGTATATCCACGTGCGATCATGGCTTCTGGCGTTTCGCCAATAACCACCCAATCTCGTTCGCGAACTGGGAGATTAAGCAGTGTGTCGCGTACTGCGCCGCCGACTAAATAGGCTTTCATGAGGTATCGTTTTAATTAAATAGTTAAAGTTATGATAAATGATTCGCGGGCTATTTGGAAATCTGCATTTTACATGGAGACGGGTGTATAGTATCTGTTAATGATTTTAAAAGAGTTTGTAAGCAATAAAATGTTAGAAATATTAGTTGTGTGCCTCGCTTTCGGCTGTTTTTCGGGTGTTTTAGCAGGGCTTTTTGGTATCGGGGGTGGAGTGGTGCTGGTGCCGTTTTTTTTGTTTTTACTGGAGTCACGCGGCATCGTAAATGAATTGTCGATGCTGATGGCGGTGGCGACCTCATTGGCGACAATGATCATTACGTCTGTAGCAGCAACTTTAATGCAGCACCGACTGGGTGCGGTTATCTGGCAGGATGTTTTTAATTTATCCTATGGTATTTTATTTGGGGTAGTGATAGGTGCTGTGGTAGCAGATTCAATTTCATCCGATACTTTGCGTTTTATCTTTGCCTTGTATATGTTGTATGTGGCGATAGAGATGGCAGTGTCAATCAAGATAGGAGCGAAGTTTAAGGTACTTGGTGCGTGGGCTAAAGCTATGGCGGGTGCTGTTATCGGTTTTGTTTCTGCCGTACTGGGGATAGGGGGAGGGACGTTAACAGTGCCTTTGTTGGCGAGGCATCAGGTGGCAATGCGTAATGCCGTTGCTATTTCCAGTGCCTGTGGCTTGCCAATAGCTTTGGTTGGAACAATAAGCTATGCAATATTGGGTTGGCAGAAAACGGGTTTGCCTGAAGGCAGTGTTGGTTATATTTATATGCCTGCTTTTCTGGGAATAGTAATGAGTAGTATGTTGACCGCACCTATCGGAGCAAAATTGGCAAGCAGGCTACCTACTAAGCAGTTGAAGCGGTATTTTTCGATATTATTATTTGTTGTGGTTGGGAAGCTATTTTGGGCTATTTTGTAAAATATTAGGAGATAAAAAACGTGGCTGAATTTAAAAAATATCGTTGTATGGAATGTGAGCACCTTTATGATGAGGAGTCGGGTGATCCAGATAGCGGGCTTGCGCCCGGTACTTTGTGGGATGATATTCCGGATGACTGGGCCTGTCCCATTTGCGGGGCACCGAAAAGCTTTTTTAAGCTAATTGAATAAGTTGCGCTTGATGGTGGTAGGGAATGAGGCTTTTTTATTAAATCCTTGCTTCTAAACAGGAGCTGAATTAACTAACAGCATGAAACTGAATTTTCTTCTATTAGTAAGTGTTAAATAATAGTATAATTATCGGTTAATTTTTATTGGCTGGACGGAAGGTGTTATGCAAATTATACAGGAAGCTTTAACTTTTGATGATGTGTTATTAGTGCCTGCTCACTCTACAGTGATGCCGCGTGAAGTATCAATGAAAACAAAGTTAACGCGCAAGATCGCACTTAATATCCCGCTGGTTTCTGCCGCAATGGATACCGTTACCGAAGCAAGATTAGCCATTGCTATTGCGCAGGAAGGCGGTATCGGTATTATTCATAAGAATATGACGGTTGAGGAACAGGCGCAGGAAGTTCGTAGTGTCAAAAAATATGAAAGTGGCGTCATCAGAGAGCCAATTACCGTTGCCTCGACAGCAACCGTACGTGATGTATTAGCACTCACAAGAGAACACAATATTTCGGGTGTGCCTGTCGTTGATGGTAATGAATTGGTGGGTATTGTAACGAGTCGTGATCTACGCTTTGAAACGCGTCTTGATGAATCTATTGCCAATGTAATGACACCTAAAATACGCTTGGTTACAGTGAAGGAAGACTTTACCCAGGCCGAAGCTTTAAAGTTATTACACGAGCATCGTATTGAAAAAGTACTGATCGTGAATGATGATTTTGATTTGCGCGGTATGATTACCGTTAAAGATATACAAAAAGCGAAAGACTATCCTAACGCGTGTAAAGATGAGCTAGAGCGCTTACGTGTTGGTGCTGCTGTAGGTACGGGCGAAGGCACTGAAGAGCGTGTGGCGGCTTTAGTTGAAGCTGACGTTGATGTGATCGTGGTTGATACGGCACATGGTCACTCGCAAGGTGTGCTGGATCGGGTGCGTTGGGTGAAACAGAACTATCCCGATCTGCAGGTGATTGGAGGTAATATTGCTACTGCTGATGCAGCTTTAGCTTTAGTTGAAGCAGGTGCTGACGGGGTCAAAGTAGGCATAGGACCAGGCTCAATTTGTACCACACGAATTGTTGCTGGTGTCGGCGTACCACAGATCTCTGCAGTAGATAATGTCGCTCAGGCTTTAAAAGGAACAGGCGTACCTTTAATCGCTGATGGAGGCATACGCTACTCGGGTGATATGGCAAAAGCTTTATCTGCAGGTGCTTATTCTGTGATGTTAGGTGGACTGTTTGCTGGTACTGAAGAAGCACCAGGCGAAGTAGAATTATTTCAGGGGCGTTCGTATAAGTCTTATCGGGGAATGGGGTCTATCGGAGCAATGGCGCAACAGCAAGGTTCCAGTGATCGATATTTTCAAGAAGATGCCGATTCAGCAGATAAATTAGTACCCGAAGGTATCGAAGGACGTGTGCCGTATAAAGGCAGTCTAGTTGCTATAATCCATCAAGCGCTAGGGGGTATACGAGCCAGTATGGGGTACACCGGATGTGCAACAATCGAGAAATTACATGAAAATGCACAGTTTGTACGTGTTAGTAGTGCGGGGATGCGTGAGAGCCATGTGCATGATGTTACCATTACTAAAGAAGCGCCGAATTATCGGGTGTAGTTGATTGCGAATTTATTAATCCGGATTCTCCTCACTCGCTTTTTTACTGCTATTAAGTTGAAAATAATAACATAGGATGAGTTGACTATAGGAAACACATCCATCATCGAAAGATGCGTTTCGTTCCTCAGCGCATCCTATATTTGGCGCTTTAACTTAATGGACTTGGCCTTCTGTGTTCCGCAGTAATCAATTCTACTGCAATCAAGCCCTTCCCTCCAATACGAACAACAAGAGATCACCGTGAATCAACAAACAACAGATATTCATGCGCACAAAATCCTTATCCTGGACTTTGGCTCACAATACACGCAGTTAATAGCTCGACGCATACGTGAAATAGGTGTTTATTGCGAAATCTATTCCTGCGACTGCTCAGAGGAAGAAGTTAAAGCATATGGCGCAAAAGGGATTATTTTATCTGGTGGGCCGGAGTCAGTTACAGCAGGTAATACACCGAGAGCACCTCAAGCTGTTTTTGATGCAGGTGTTCCAGTTTTAGGTATTTGCTACGGTATGCAAACCATGACCGAGCAATTGAATGGCAAAGTGGCAAGTTCAGACCACCGTGAATTTGGCTATGCACAGGTCAGAGCGCGTGGACACTCTAAATTATTCATAGATATCGAAGATCATACTTCACCTGAAGGCCATGGCTTATTAGATGTATGGATGAGTCATGGCGACCGGGTGATCGAATTACCTGAAGGCTTTAAGCTGATTGCCAGCTCTGATGGTGCGCCGATTGCTGGTATTGCCAATGAAGAGCTTGATTTTTATGGTGTGCAGTTCCACCCTGAAGTAACCCATACTAAGCAGGGCGGACGTATTTTAAGTCGCTTTGTGCTGGATATTTGTGGCTGTGATGCCTTGTGGGATTCGACTCATATTATTGATGAAAGCCTGCAAACCATTAAGCAACAAGTCGGTAGTGACCAGGTTATTCTAGGGCTTTCAGGTGGGGTAGATTCATCTGTGGTCGCAGCCTTATTGCATAAGGCGATCGGTGACCAGTTGACTTGTGTGTTTGTTGATACCGGGTTATTACGTTTACATGAAGGTGATCAGGTCATGGCTACGTTTGCCAGGCATATGGGCGTAAAAGTTATCCGGGTCGATGCAGAGCAGCGTTACTTATCTGCCTTAGCAGGAAAATCGGACCCAGAACAAAAACGTAAAATAATCGGCAATCTATTTGTCGAGATTTTTGATGAAGAAGCAGGTAAATTAACCAATGCCAAATGGCTAGCACAGGGAACGATTTATCCTGATGTGATTGAATCGGCAGGTGCGGCCAGTGGTAAAGCGCATTTAATCAAATCGCATCATAATGTCGGCGGCTTACCCGAAAATATGACGCTTAAATTACTCGAACCTCTGCGTGAATTATTTAAAGATGAAGTGCGTAAATTGGGTACTGAATTAGGCCTACCTTACGATATGATTTATCGTCATCCGTTTCCTGGGCCGGGTTTAGGTGTACGTATCCTGGGTGAAGTCAAAAAGCAGTATGCCGATTTATTACGTCAGGCCGATGCTATTTTTATGGATGAACTGTATAAACAAGATTTATATCAAACGGTTAGCCAGGCTTTTGCCGTCTTTTTACCGATTAAATCAGTTGGAGTAATGGGCGATGGTCGCCGTTATGATTATGTCATTGCCTTACGTGCAGTAGAAACTATAGACTTTATGACCGCACGCTGGGCGCATCTGCCCTATGATTTTCTGGGGCATGTGTCCACGCGCATTATCAACGAAGTCGATGGTATCTCGCGCGTCACTTACGATATTTCTGGTAAACCCCCGGCAACCATTGAATGGGAATAGTTATTTATACATAAGTTGTTGATAAGTAACAATATTGACACTTACAAAGTTTGTAAGTAAAATAATCATTTATTTGAAAAATCAATAAGTTGTATTTTTTACTTGCAAATTTTATACAAACAAATGGCAACTACTGAAACTCAATCGTTAGAACCGAAAAGAATTCGCAAAAATAAACCTAAAATAAGGACTGCTGAGCATCCACTTTACGATGGTGAAGCAATCCTTTTTAGAACGCCTCCAAGTGGTAATGTTTGGCAATTTCAAATGTGGATCAAAGAAGAACAAGAATATTTGAGACGAAGCACACGATCAAAAGATCTCAATGAAGCAATTCGGGTGGGTCGTGATTTATATTTAGATACGCATTCAAAACTAAGATCCAGTGAAGCAGTTTTTCCAAAGTCTATGCGGGAAATTGCGGATAAATTTTTAGAGCAGAAGCAAACAGAAGTTGGGATCAATAAATCCCAAGGTCGGTGGGTAACAATTCGTTCGCAAGTGAAGCACTTACTTGTTTTTATTGGTGAGAAAACAAAAATCACTGATATACCGCAAAATAAGTGGGAATCATATTATCAATTCAGACGCACTTCACATCCTTCAGTCATCAACGCTACCCTGAAGAACGAAACAAATACCATCCGTTCATTTTTTCGCTTCGCAATCTCACGCAATTTCATATCCTATACCAAATTACCTGAATTTCAATCATTACCGAAAGAGTCAAGAAAGCGGCAAGCATTTGATGTTGATGAGTGGAAATCGATTTATACTTTTATGCGTTCAAATCAATGGATGAAGAACGAAAGTAGTAAAGTTGAGGAGCAACGCTTCTTTATTAGGCAGTTTGCTTTGATCTTGGTGAATACTGGGGTTAGATTTGGAGAGGCAAGAAAACTTCAATGGCGAAATATAAAAATTACCCAAGAAAAATCCAGTGAAGAAAACACAGAACGAGTGGTGAAAATTAGTCTGGATGCTGAGCAAACTAAAAACAACAAGGCACGCATTGTAATTGGTAGGCGGGGTGATGTGTTTGACAGACTAAAGAAATACTCTAATTATACAAAACCTAATGATTTTGTGTTTGTTGATAATGATACGGGAGAACAAATTGTGCGTGACTCGTATTATAAGCACTGGAATTATCTCATAAATGCTACAAATTTGAATGAAAATAGGCAGGAAAGCACTTTCTATTGCTTGCGGCATACTTACGCAACATGGCGATTATATGCTCATACCGATGTATTTTTATTAGCACGAAATATGGGCACCTCGGTCAAATATATTGAAGATCACTATGGTCAAACTAAACAAGAATTGATGGTCGGTCATCTTACGAAACTCTTTGATAAAGATGAGGCGGGTCAATTTCTATTTGATTGATATAAACGCTATAAGACAGATTTCTTCAACCCCGCAAAGATACATCTGAATTGATACATAGAAGCATCTCTTTATGGGTGCTTTTTATGTGTGTGACAAAATGGTAATATCCATACTTTATATAATATAAAAAAGATGTTTTGCCAGCACCAACACAACCTTCAACCATTCAACCCATCAGTAAGATTTTCAAAAACTTCTTTTCTTAGAAATATTTTTTATCACTAAAAATAAAACAATATGAAAATACTACACAAGATATGTTTCGTTCTACTAATAGCAATCTTTTTACCATCTTGCTCAACAACTGCTGGGGATTGTTGGGAGGAACCTTATGATGTTGCT
>Ga0233448_1000931_pt1 | contig 27776 bp, 27 predicted proteins | sample SI_124_October20_2_FD_183015 | JGI IMG/M metagenome (GOLD analysis project Ga0233448, IMG submission 183015) | Seawater microbial communities from Saanich Inlet, British Columbia, Canada - SI_124_October2016_150_MG | ecosystem: Environmental > Aquatic > Marine > Inlet | place: Canada: British... | reverse complement strand
TCTTGCCTCCATTAATTTAACGCATAACTTCTTTTCTGGTAAAAATCAAAGTCGGGGGCAAGCACTTTATAGCAGTGTAAGCTATGGTGCAGGAGGAGCAGTTGGGAGCATGTACGGAGGTTATTGCTGGGAACAATTTGGACCCGAAATTGCCTTTTATACGGCGGCAATTATTGCGCTCATTGCAGCAATGGTGGCTTATATTTGGATTACTAAAGAGACTTGAAATTACTGCTCATAAGTTGACTAAATCATTATTCTTTTGTTAATATTGGACGTACAAACATATTGTACAATTAATATTGGAACACTCATTATGCAGACGATCAATATCAGTGAATTTAGAACAAATCTTTTGAAATATTTAGAAATGGCTAACTCTGGTGAACAAATTTCTGTCACATCAAATAGTAAATTACTTGCCTTAGTGTCAGCCCCTGCCAATCAAAAAGAACAAGCAAAGCAACAATTAAAAACAATTGCCAGCACCGCTAAAATTCACGACATTACAAACCCAATAAATTCAGAATGGGATGCTCTATCGTGATTTTGATGGATACCTGTGCAATTATATGGGATGCACTTGATCCATCTAAACTATCAAATAAAGCCACATCCTCAATTGAAAAAGCAGATAAAAACAATGCATTAATCATATCAGACATTTCAATTTGGGAAATTTCAATGCTGATAAAAAAGAAACGACTTGAAGTTAACTCAACTGCCACAACTTTTATAAATCTATTCCTTCAATCTAGAAATATTTCTATTCAAAGCATTTCACCAGAAATTGCTGAACTGTCGGTTAATTTTGACAATACCATTAATAGTGATCCCGCAGACCGAATAATAGCTGCGACATCAATTATCTATAATGCAGCACTTGTAACATCAGACAAAAACCTACTTGAAAATAAACAACTTGATACAATTTGGTAGGTACAAAAACTGGTATAACCCTTCATATCATCGCTAACAAGTGTTTAGGTAACGCGCAATAAATAAACTACCCATATTGCGCAGAAATTTTGTTTGTCTTTTTTGTTACAAAAATAGGCGTGTAGTCGTTCTACATAACTATTTTTGTGGCAAAGAAGACGGACAAAAGAGTTTTATGCCCTTTGGGTGCAAGTAAGATGGGTAGTTTATTTATTGCGAGTTGCCTTACTCCGAATTCTCATTCCTATTCTGAATATACTGATCAATTTCATCAGCCAATTGAGCAAAATCATAAGCCTCAAATTTTGGCACCAATTTTTGCATATCCAATTCTTCAGGCTCCAAATCCAAATTTTCTTCCAACTCAATCATAAATTCAACTACATCAATACTGGTTTCCAATATATCCGCCACTCTTGAAGTTGTCATATCTTCCAACGTTAAATCAGGATGAAAAACTTTAACGCAATCATGCATAACACCCAGTATTTTCTCTGTACTCAATTGATTTCTCCTAAATTATTGCGACACTTTTCTAAGACACCCATAAATTACATTAAATCCTGCACCCATGGTAATCAGGTTAATTACCTCATCCTTGACTAACTTGTCTTGTTGAGACTGAATGATATGCAAAATACCAGAACTACTCATGTTCGAATATTGCTCATAATGACTTGTTGTAGGTCGCATTGATGTCCTAGGAATACCTAATTTTCTGGACAACCTCATCAACAACAAAATTCCCGCAGGATGAATCGCCCAATGTGGGTTATCTTTCCAGGACTCCGCAGTTTCCTGCAATGCTTTAGTTAAATAAGTACGGACACTCTGTTCAAAAGTAGATTCATCTTCAACATTAAAAGAATAGTAATCACCATAACCCCATTTAATCAGATCAAAACCTTTCTTTGCTTGCTGTATGGTGTGAATTTTTTCAATTTTTAATGCTTGCTCAGTCACATCAGCTCGATCACTCACCCATAAAGCTGATGAACCATCACCAAAAGTTGAGTTACCTTGCCAAACATCGACTCTACTGGTTTTTAAATTCACCAAAGTGGATGGTAGTTCAACCGATACCACCAATATATTGTGAAAGCCCTCATCCAAATGGCTGGCACAATTTAATGCCTTAATACCACCCGTACAACCAACATTGCCTAAATCTAACATCATGGTTTCAGGCTTTACTCTATTTTCAAGTCTTTTGGCCAATCGATAACTGATACCAGGCATCAAATTACCTGTTGAGGTGGTTGTTATTAATGCATCAAAAGAAACTTGACTATCCGCTGTCGCCAACAAGATTTGACTTGCCAGCTTATCCAACAACAAATCTGTATTTTTTTCAAATTCACTTGCCCGCTCTGCAAAATGATTCAGTGTCAGCCAGTCGGGTATGGTATGTCGTGTACGTTTACCCATCATGAAGTATTGCACTGACTCCAGTAAACTCTCAAGTTCAGCATCAGGCAACGACAATGCTTCGATTGCCTCATTAAAATAAGGCATAGCATCTTGGTTTGACCAAACAGATTCTGGCACAGCAGTAAAAATTTGATTGATATAGCGAGTAGTCATCATTAAAAGATAGTCAACGGCGGTCAATAATTCAACCTGTAAAAACAAGTTTATCTGCTGGTATACAAGCATGTTTTAGTAATTTGATAAATTCATTTCTAGGAATACAAAAAGCACCAAGACTATCCAGATGTTTAGAATAAACCTGACAATCAATGACCACAAACTGTTTAGTTTTAAGCGTTTCGGACAAATGGAATAAAGCAACTTTTGAAGCATCCCGTTCAATTGAAAACATGGATTCTCCAAAAAACACACGACCAATAGCAATACCATATAAGCCTCCCACCAGTTTCCCATCCAACCAAGTTTCAACCGAATGCGCATAACCCGCTAAATGCAATTGTTGATAGGCATAAAGCATTTCTTCCGTAATCCATGTTCCTTGTTGTAATGGACGAGGTTTTGAACATTGTTTCATCACATTTAAAAAGTTTCGATTATAAATAACTTGAAATTTTTTATTATTGATTGATTTTTTTAAACTTTTAGAACATTTAAAATATTCTGGAAACAACACCATTCGAGGATTAGGAGACCACCATAAAATAGGTTCACCATCAGAAAACCAGGGAAATATTCCTGAAGAATAGGCACTTAACAGACGCTTTACCGATAAATCCCCTCCCATCGCCAATAAACCATCGGGTTCAAGCAACGCCTGTTCGACATCTGGAAAAGAAATATTATTGTGCGTTTGAATAACAGGAAGATTCATTGTAAATGAGCCTATTATCTCAACCCGAAACTTCAATTCGGCACCTTAAAGATGATTTGAATCGGATTAAGCTATTAAAAATTAATGTTGTGCTATGTTTATTATATAGGTTCGTCAAAAAAACAATAACATGCAACATTTTCCATGAAAAAACATATTCTCATTATTGGCATCATCGCATTTCTGGGCTCATTTATTTTAGCCTTTACTGCCGACAATAGCTTCTCCAACATTTGGATTTTTTTGCAACCCATCTGGTTGTTGCTGTCCTTAATCATGATCACCCAACTGTTTGCCAATGAACAAAACAGCATTCGTCACATTATCACTGACATGCAAAAACACCATGGACAAAATTTGTCCGATAATGAAACAAATACATTGTCACCTTTACAAAAATTAGAGCAACTTTCTCAACACCTTAAAAACACTCAGCAAGAACGCAACATCAAACTAGAACAATTGATGCTTAATATTGATTCTATTACTGGTGAATTAACCAGTAATACCGATGAAATCAGCCAGGATCTTGCAAAATACCACAAAGATATATCGCATATTCGAGATGCACTGGATGATTTATATTCCCTTATTTTCACCTTGGCCAGTAATGCATCTAGCTCTTCAGAAGCCATCAACGAAACCAAAGGTGAAGCTGATAATGGCAAATTAGTCATGACCAATAGCATCATTGCCATTGACGCATTAGCCTCTGAAGTAAAAAATACAGGCACTGTATTAACTGAACTGGAAAAAAGCAGTCAAGATATTTCTTTCGTAGTCGATGTCATCACAGGCATTACAGAGCAAACCAATTTATTGGCATTAAACGCCGCCATAGAAGCTGCCAGAGCAGGAGAACAAGGCAGAGGTTTTGCTGTTGTTGCCGATGAAGTCCGTAATTTAGCACGAAAAACAATTGATTCGACGGGGCAAATTACAGGTATTGTCAATAAATTACAGGAATGTGTCAAACACACCATGACAACAATGAATTCCAGCCATAACAAAGCCAATGAATGTGAAGAAATGATGGAAGATGCCTGCATCTGCTTTTCATCACTTGCAACCTCCGTTGCAGAAGTTGCTGACTCTAATTCAGGTTTGGCAGATAACTCGCACGAGCAAAGTGCCAAAGTAGAAATGATCAATCGTGACATTGATCATATTACGAGCATCAGTGATGAAATGAGGGAAAAATCGGCCAATATCAATGAAAGATGTATTGAATTAACTAATTTACTGACTGAAATTAAGCTAGAGGCTTGTGAAAACAAGTAAGGGGAAGCGAAATAAATAAATGTCCAAATTGCGCAGGATTTTTATTCGCCTTTGAGGCGCAAAAATAGGCGTATAGTCGAACTACACAACTATTTTTGCAACAAAAAAGGCGAACAAAAATACAAGCAAGTTGGATGTTTATTTATTGCGCATCCCCTAAGGTAACACTCTGGTTTTGATCTATTCATACCATATTTTAACCACCGCATAATCCATCACTTTATTCTGAATGGTAACAGATATCTCACTGTCAACAGATTGTTTCATCAAAGCTTTTGCCATGGGGGCATCCATGCTAATAAAACCTTTTTTCGCATCCGTTTCATCAGGCCCTACAATGCGATAGGTAAAATGATTTTCATCATCATCTTCAATTTTAACCCAAGCACCAAAATAAATTTTTGATTGATCGGTTGGTCGTTGATCAATCACTCTCATGCCATCCAGTCTTTTTCTTAAAAAACGAATTCGACTGTCAATTTCTCTTAACTCTTTTTTACGATAGATATATTCAGCATTTTCCGAACGATCTCCTTCTGCCGCCGCTTCTGATAATGCCTGAGTGACTTTTGGACGTTTTTTATTAAATAAATAATTTAATTCATCATTTAATATTTTATAACCATCAGGGGTAATGTATTTTGAACCTGGTTTTTGTGGGGGGCGATATCGACTCATGAATTTATTTTATTGGCAATGAAATGTTAAAAGTAGAACCTTGATTTATTTCACTTTCTACTCGCAGAGTGCCTTCGTGTAATTGTATGATGTCATGAGAAATTGACAAACTTAACCCTGTACCGATAGATGCATTTTTAGTCGAAAAAAAGGGCTCGAATATTTGATCTTGTATTTCTTTAGGCATTCCACAACCATCATCCGATATTGTTATAACAATTTGCTCTTTCTCTCGACAGGTACTGACGCTAACCATTCCATTTTGATCTATTGCCTGAATGGCATTGACCAAAATATTAAAAAACACCTCTCCTAACTGTATCGCCGAAGCAGTGACATTGGGTATTTCATGATATTTTTTTGTGATATTAGCATCAACTTTTAAGGTACTGTTTATCAAAGTAATGGCTTGGTCTAAACACTGATGAATATCACAGCCGATTGATTTATCTTTGGTTTGATGAGAAAAAAATCTGAGCTTTTTAAGAATGGCAACAATTCTGTCAGTACCATGCAAACAGTCTTCTACCATTTCAGTGCATTCTGCAATAATATTTCCTGACTTAATGGTCTCTTGCTTCATTTTTTTATAATCATTTAAGACTTCTTCTGACTCATCATCTTCCAAATTGTCTGAGCATTCCTCAATCAAGTCATCACACTCACTCACAAAATCAACAATCCGCTGATGATATTTTTTTAAGAAATTAAGATTACCTGTCACATAAGTCATTGGATTATTAATATCGTGAGTGATGCGAGACATCACCAAGCCCAATGCCGATAGTTTTTTCAAATGAGATAATTCGCACACCTCACTCTCTACATAACTTAATGATTTTTTTATACTTTTGGTTAATTTCAATGTATTCTTGAGTCGATTTTTTACTGTGGTGATGTTAAATGGGTATTGAATACAATCAATCACGCCCAGTTCCAAAAATCGCTCATCCATATCATCCGACTTGGAAGAATTGATGAGTAATATAGGTTTATTTTTTGTCTTAACATGATTATGTAATGTTTCACAAATAGCGTAACTATCTGTTTCTGACATAAAGCGACTTAACAAAATCAAATCAGCGGGACATTTAAGCAATTGTTCAATAGCATCATCAACCGTTGTCGAACAGATTATTTCATACTCGTCACTTAACTCATTGGTTAACCTCGAGGTATCAATTTGTGTATCGACTATCATCAATATTTTAACGGGGCTATTATTCATGATCGAATCTTCCTAAATTGGTATCTTTATTGCATCATTATCCCACAAGGGGATAAGTTTCGTTCGAGTAGACGAGCTACTCAACTCAGCTTTAACTTTTAATCAATGAACAATTCTTAACTGGAAAACAATGTGAATACTTCAAAAATTATCAAATTAGCCTTCATGGCCATTATATTGTTAATCAATCATCATTTTGTTCTAGCCAAAAGCTGGTCAACCGCACCCAAACAAAATACTCAACAACAAAATAACGTCACCACAACTCAATCGCCCATGAAACTATGCCGTACACAAGTTAATGGACAAATTGAAGTTGGCATGATCATAAACGATCGTGAATGCTTAATTTACAAACAAGGACAACCCACCCTTTTAAAACATTACACGACCATCAATCAGCCAGCCCATTCAGATTTTTCCGACACATCGTTATCCTGTCAAACCCTATGGCAAAACGGCATCGACATTAAACAAATGAATCCAAATTTAGCGACGTGCTATTTCCAGCTTAATCAAGTCATTTCCAAAAATTCTTTGGCAACTCAAAAGCCCATTAATTTATTGGTATTTTATGATGCCATTGAAGAAAAAACCTCTAATAAATCACTTAAATATAATCAATTGATTGATGAACTACAGCCACTGAAAATCAATTTATCATTGGTTAAATTGACGGGAACTTGTCAAAATATCCAATTAAAATTCATTAACTTTGGACAATTCAAAAAACAATCTGACCAACAATACTGGTCTGATCTGGTTAAGTTTAATCAGCCACAATCAAACAGTAAAATAAGCCTTACTTCAAAATCAAGTAAATACTATGGTACGAGTCAAAAAAATGTCCCCCATCAAAATATGATGGTCGCTTTAAGTCAAAATAACAGTCATTGCTCACATTTTTCTGATCTATTGAATTTAGTAAGCACTGGTAACCAGGCTATTACGCCTCACAAATCAGCTTTAAAACAAGGTTACGGCACTCAAACAACCAACAATAAAATTGTTCATATTGCCCGTCATCATCATGCAACAGTTTATGATATCAATCATTTTAAGACGCTTGAAAAGCGATTAAATGATGGTTATGAAACACTGGAAATGCAAGGTTTAATGGGTACTTTTGGTAAAAAACAGCCGATAAAAAAATCGAACAAAAAACCCCCTCACCCAACCTCATTAATGCATAAAACATTAGGTGATTTTGATGATCAATATTAAATCAACATTCTGTACAACGATTATTTTATTTGTACTGGCAACAAATACTATCGCGGCTAATTTACCCCCAGAAATATTAGCCGACAAATACATTTTAGAAGCAAAAAAAAGAGTCATTGAAAAAGAATTCTCCGCTGCTGAAAAAAGTTTTGAAAAAATAGAAAAATTGAATATTAAAGTTCCAGATGCTTTTTTTTTCCACTATGGAAAAATATTATCCAAAACAGGTAAAGCCATCAAATCAGTTGATTATTTGGTTAAATATCTACAAATATCAGGAAACAAAGGGCAGTTTTATCACCAAACCTTGGAGTTACTCATTGAAATGGAACCTCAAGCAGAGCGTGAAGCCCGTGATTTTAGTAAACATTTGGCACGTCAGAAAGATCGCTTAATAATACAGCAACGTTATGCTGATGAACTTATTTACTGGAAAAAACAGGAAAAACAAAGGAAGGAGAGAGAAGCCCTGAAAGAGAAAGAGAAAGAGAAAGAGAAAGAGGAGAAGGAGAAGAAGGAAGCTGTCAATCCAATACTGAAAGCAAATTAAGATGTTTTACGAATGGCATAAAATCTCTATCAGAAAAAAGCAGAGGAACTTTATTGTCAATACAATAACTGGCAATAATGACATCTGCCGTTTTTCTAATAGTAACCCCTAACTTTCTTAATGCTCGATAATTATCTGCACACTTAACAGCCATGTAATGACCCAACATTTCATATTGATCTAAAACAGCCAACATTTTTTTTGCTTTTTTATAGTCATTGTCATTTTTAAAACCTTGAAGTATTTCCATTAATATCACATCACCAATGACAACTGTACCGTCAATAAGAGCAATATCCAATATGTCCGTTGCATTGTTATCAACACCATTAAAATAATCAATCCAAATACTGGTATCAACCAATATCACTTTCCACCTCTCATTTCATCTAAATCCCCCTCCCATTTAAGCTTTCCTCTAAGTTGGCGTATTGCTTGCTGTTTATTAAGCTTGACCAACATTCTAAGCCCTAACTCCACAGCCTCTTTTTTTGTTCCCACTCCTGTAGCTTTTAACGCATCAGTCATTAACTGATCATCAATAACAATGTTAGTTCTCATTTAATATTCCTTGTGTATAATAATAAAATATATACACACAGTAGCATGACATAAGACATTAAATCCACACTAATTTTTCTAGGAGGCTGCCCGAAAACGCATTTTCCCGCCAACTTTGCGTTAAAAATGGTCTCAAAATGCTCATTTACACACGTAAACTGCGCTTTTTCGACAATTTTACGCCTTGATTTGACGAAGACCTGAGTTCTCGGACAGCCTCCTAGATTCGATTACATCTCCAAATACTCAACAATTAACTGTGGAGTCACCGCCCCCCGAAACTCATTAATATCTAAACGATAAGCAATCGTTGCTTTGTTACTCTGACAATCCAGTTGTTCATTTGAAACATTGAAGGCGATGGCATCAATGGCAATTTGGCTAGAGGCAGGTTGCAATCTCATTTTCAGATGTTTTTTACCCACCACTCTTTTTTCAATGATATCAAATATTCCATCAAATACAGGCTCTGGGAACCCTTGCCCCCAAGGTCCTGCATTTTTAATCAAACTGGCAACATTCAGATTTAATTCATCGGCTGCAAGTTCACCATCTGATTCGATAACGCCTTGCAATGCTTGTTCATCAAGAAACTGCTGAACCTCCAAATCAAACAATTCAGAAAATTGAGTTAAATTTGCTTTATCAATAGACAACCCTGCAGCCATCGCATGACCACCAAATTTTTCAATTAAACCAGGATTTTTAGTGGCAATGGCATCCAGTCCATCACGAATGTGGAAACCTTTAACGGAACGACACGAACCTTTTAAAGTTTTATTGTCATGTGCGGCAAAAATAACAGCGGGTCGATTGTATTTTTCTTTTATTCTGGACGCCAGGATACCAATCACACCTTGATGCCAAGTTTCATCAAACAGGCAAATCCCGAAAGGTAAGTGTTTTTGTTGATTATTTTCTAGTTTTTTGATGACAATCATAGCCTCATCTTGCATTGAAGCCTCTATTTCACGTCGTTCCTGATTAAGTAAATGAAGTTGTTCCGCTAAATTTTTTGCTTCATTTTTTTCATTGGATAATAAACAAGCAATACCTAAACTCATGTCATCCAAACGACCTGCAGCATTGAGCCGAGGCGCAACCGAAAAACCCAGATCAGTTGCAGACAGTCGTTGAATTGATTTACCTGCCACATCAATTAATGCCTTAATTCCCAAACAACAATGGCCATGATTAATTCTTTTGAGACCCTGATCAACCAAAATACGATTATTTTGATCCAAAACCACCACATCAGCCACTGTTCCCAAAGCCACTAAATCCAAAAAATCAGCCATATTGGGTTCAACCAACGCTTGTGACTGGAACCACTCCATCTCTCGACATTTTGCTCGAAGCGCCAACAACACATAAAAAATAACACCCACACCAGCCAATGACTTACTGGGAAAATTATCTCCGTGACAATTAGGGTTAACAATCGCATCGGCCTCTGGCAAACTATTTCCAGGCAAGTGATGATCGGTAATCAACACCTCCATACCCGCTTGCTTGGCAGTCAACACACCGTCAATACTGGAAATACCATTATCAACTGTAATTAATAATTCGGGTGATGATTGCTTGGCCAATTCAACAATTTCAGGCGTTAGTCCATAACCATATTCAAATCGATTAGGCACTAAAAATTCAACCTGTTTCAGCCCAAATTTGGTCAGTGCTTTAACTGCAAGCGCACAACTGGTAGCACCATCTGTGTCAAAATCAGCAACAATCATTACACGTTTTTGGCTTAACAAAGCTTGGTACAATAAATCAACCGCTTTATCGATTCCATTCAACAAAGAAAATGGTAACAATTGCTTTAATGAATAATCCAGTTGACTGCTATTATTGATCTGCCTGGCTCGATAAATACGATCCAGTACGTTTGGAATAGATTGGTTGAGGCATTTATTTAAGATTGGACGTCGGATGATTTTCTTTTTCACAGACTAACGATACTCCTATATAACGCAACTTCCTGGTTGATATTGTTTCAAACGAATGCCACGTTTGCGAGTTGTCATCGGTGGCTTAACAATTAACTCACATTTTTTATTGGCAACAGGTTGAGACGGCATCTCACCAGTACCCATTTGCCATCGACCTTTAATTTCCTCTGACAACATATGATAATCATAAGCACCAGGACTTTTCGGGAAACAATATTGAATCGGATAACCTGCTTCAAAAGCTTCTGCCAACTTAATGTTGGTTCTAACGCCTCGTAACAAACAATCATGTCCATAGTCTTGTTGCAACAAACGCAAAGTATGCAAATGATGCAAGGTTCTTTTTTCAATCATCATCGGCAACAATAAATAATCTGATGAGCTATTATGATGATGTTGCTCAATTAATTGTATAAATTGTTGAATACCGACATAGGACAAATGATGAGGAATAAATGGAATAATAAATCCATTGGCGCAAACCACTGCATTTAATAACACAGTTCCCAACGTTGGCGGTGTATCAATAACCACAACGTCATACTGAGATGCACACGCTTTTTGCTGTAATTGCTGATGTAAAATATTGGCATCAATTGTCTGAGAGCCTTCAATAAAATTAATATCTGCTGGAATAAAACTTAATCGTGGATGAACGGTTTCTATCACCATATTTAATATATTCAGCGAAGGATTTTCAAAGATATGATGAATATTATTGGCAAACACCTGACCAGCCAAACCCAGCCCTTGGCTAGCATGCCCTTGCGTATCTAGGTCAATTAATAACGTAGACAAGCCTGATGATGCAAATTGAGCAGCCAGATTAACAGAGGTAGTGGTTTTACCACTGCCTCCTTTTCGATTAGCAACAGCGATGATAAACATGGTTAATATCTACATTTTAGGAATAATTTAGAGCATAATTTTATACTGTCTTGAATGGCATTGTAACCAAATAACTAAATTTTCCTTAGATTTGATGCCAATACTTCATTTATACAATAAGATATGGCTAAAATATGGTCTATTTTGTCATTGTAACTCTTGACTTTTCACCTAAAAAACACATAATAATAACAACTATAAAAAAATAATAAGACTGATGGAAAAAACACCTCTAAAAATTGAAGATATTATTATTGGCAAACCCCTCGAGTGGAGTGCCGTTGATAAAAATGGTAAAGAATTACTAAAAGAAGGTAGCATTGTCAGCTCACCTAAATTATTGGAAATTCTATGCAAAAGAGGTTTATACCGACAAGAATCTGTAAGCCAAGCTACAACCAGTAGTAGCGAACCCGAAAAAATAGTTAAAACCAAACCATCTACACCAAAAACATCTGGTGAAAATCCTTTTGAACAATACAAACAATTAGTCAAAGCATTACCGCCCATTTTTAATGCCATTGTGGTTGATGGTAAAGCCCCTGTTAAAGACATTGTTCAATTTTGCTCAAAATTACAAAAACTCTGTAAAACCGATATTGAAGCCGCATTAGCACTGGTGCATATCAAACAAAAAATACCTTATAGCATCTCTCACCCAATCAATACCACTATTCTCAATGAAATCATTGCCACTGAAACCAATCAACCCATTAGTAAAATAACCGTTTTAAGGGCTGCTTCTTTCACGTGTAATATTTCCATGTATAAAATTCAAGATATTTTAAACAGTCAAAAAACACCACTTAATGACAAACAATTTGGTTTAATTCTGCAACATCCTACACAAAGTGAAAAAATACTCAGAAAAGCAGGTGTTTCAGATGAAAGCTGGTTAAAAATTGTCCGCTCTCACCATGAAAAATGTGATGGTTCAGGATACCCTGACAAAATCAGTCATAAAGAAATCCCAATGGAATCTCAATTAATTTCTTTGACGGATGCCTATCTTGCAATGACCTCTAAACAAGTCTACAAAAAAATGAAAGTTTCAAAAAAAGCCATGGGTGAATTGTACAGTAGTTGCAAAGTAGATGACCAAAAACTGATCCAAGGATTTATTAAAAACATTGGCATTTACCCTCCAGGCTCATATGTCAAATTATCAACCAAAGAAATTGCAGTTGTTACTCATCGCAATACAAAAATAGCCAGTCAGCCTACTGTTTCTTCCATCATTGACCCCAATGGAAAACTGTATAAAACCCCCATATCAAGACAATGCTCTGATTCTATTAGTATCACGGGTGTACATTATATTGATATTCCATTGGCACTGAATTATGAACAGATTTGGGGATATTAAGGAATCTGTAATTTTGCTCAGGTAACACGCAATAAATAAACTACCCATATTGCGCAGAAATTTTGTTTGTCTTTTTTGTTACAAAAAAGACGAACAAAAGAGCCAGTAAGATGGGTAGTTTATTTATTGCGAGTTGCCTCACCTCTTCTTATCAATATTTAATTTAAAAATGAACACCGTTATAAACTGCTTCAACAGTTAATTCAGCATCAATTGACTTTAAATTAAAATCACCTTGACGAATTAATTCTGCTTGCCAATTATTTGGACGACGATATATTTCAATCAATTGCTTTTCCTGATGAATTAAAACATATTCTTCAAGCGTGTTAATCATTTTATAATAGGTAAACTTTTCTCCTCGATCACTTCTTTCTGTCGAAGGTGATAGAATCTCAATGATAAGAATGGGATTATCTTCATACAGCTCATCATCTGAAGGATCACAACTTACCATCAAATCAGGATAGTAAAATGCCTCGTTGAACTCTGTTTTAATGTGAGCTCTCATATCAGATGTATAACCTTTACAAGCAGTATTTTTAATAATACTGCCAATCTCAACACTTAAATTAAAATTTAAAGTATTGTGATTTCTTTTAGCACCCGCCATGGCATAAATGCATCCATTAATGTATTCATGTTTTGTTAATGCTTCTGCTTCATCCTCAATATATTCTTCTGGTGAAATGGTATTGGCTTCATTAAGCATAATTGCTAAACCCATGATTTTTTCCTTATCAGCTTTTACTAATTTCATCCAACGTCAACGAAAAACTATCCACAAAAGTTTCCAAAAAATAACTGACTTCTGGCAAAGCCATCTCTTTTAACTTTTTCTCCAATGCCATTTTTGCCTGAGTAAATTCATGATTACCCATACCCACTTCTTCTACACATTTTAAATAAGCGGACAACGTATCGGCAGCCTTCACAATCACATGCGCATTTCCATCATTTTCCATGGTAAAAATACGGTGAAAATCTTCCTGAAAATCATCGGGCAACATTTTGACCAATTGCTTTTCTGCTTCAGACTCAATCGCTTGATAAGCTGTTTTTATTTCTTTGTTATAATATTTCACAGGAGTTGGTAAGTCACCAGTGATCACCTCACTGGCATCGTGATACATCGCTAACAAAGCAACCCGTTCAGGATTTATCGTTCCCTCAAAATATTTATTTTTAATCAATGCCAAAGCATGTGCAAGCATTGCTACCTGCAAGCTATGTTCTTGAATATTTTCAACGTAACTGTTCCGCATCAATGGCCAGCGAGCAATTAATTTCATTCTCGCCATGTAAGCAAAAAAATGACTCATTTAATTCACTTTATTGGCTATTTGTTGTTTCATGGTTTTTGCTGCCATGGCATAACCTCCATTAGAACCATCAACAAAATGCATGTGCTGATTCTCTCGCTCAAAAACCAAACACGTCATTAATACTGAGGGAGAAGCGTGCATACCGTAAATCACATCACCCTGTTGGTGCAAAGCTTCCAAATAAATTTCCAACTGTTTTCTTTGGGCCACTGTTCCCGATAATATTTGCCTTAACATGTCATCAAATTTTTTATAGTCGGTGTTGGCAGCCACTGTTTTTTTATAATTCCCCCAATGCACCCCAGCCAAAGTAATACCTGTAGACATCAAGATTTTTCCAACAATGACCTGAATTCTGATAAAAAATAAATACCACACTTGCTGCCAACCACTTTTGCCAGATTGACGTGTTTTAGTTTCCGCCAATAAATCATTTTTATCCAAACTAAGTTCCAGTAAATTTTCATTCACAGGGTTATATGATTCTTCACCGTCATAAATGATATCAATTTTTTCAATGATTTGTTTATAGAGAGAAGATCTTATTGTTTCATCTTTATTAATCACTTGAATTAACAATGACACGGACTCGTCATATTTACTAGGAACTTGATCCCAACGACATTCAAGCCCTGTAAAATCAACTTCTGCCTTAATATTTTCAGCCGACAAACAATATTTATCACCCAAAGACTCATCTTTGATTAAGCTATCTGCATACTGCAAACCACCGCCATTAAATACTGCTTGAATATAATTTTTTGAAGCTTGATATCTCGACACCAACACATCATGCCCACCATTTTTAATAGCTTCAATGGGAACAATCCCCACCCTTAAATCCATATTAAAGGATTCTTTAGCAACTTTCTGAGTACCTATAAAGGCTTTTTTGACGGCATCCAGCATATAGGCAGGAAAACAAACGGTTGCACCATCTCCACCAAATACAAAAGGAACAATGGTCGGCTTGGCAACATTAAGAATCCCCATGATTGAAGAAGCTCCCAACATATTAACATCTTTATATTTACCTGCCTCAATCGCTTTGGTCGAACCTCTAACATCAGAAATACCGACATACCAGTCATCAGGTAAATGCTGATAATTGCTCAACTCAGTAATGTCTGAAAAAGATTGTAAAACAGGTATTTCCTGATAAAAATTTCTATTTGGCATTGTATGATCTTCAAATAAAGTAAAATGTTATTTCTATTTATTAAAAATTAGTCGAATTGTGTCATGAAATAAAGCCAATCCACTGTTTTTTATCTATACTTTAAAATAACTACTAGGAAGCTTTCCGTAGACAGCCTCCTAGGAGGCTGTCCGAAAATAGAGTTTGTGAAATTTACACCGCAACATATTGCGTTTTATTACTTGATAATACACTGTATATTGTGGTTAATTTTTAAAAGTTTGCATTCTCGGACAGCCTCCTAGGAGGCTGTCCGAGAACTCAGGTTTTCGTCAAATCAAGGCATGAAATTGTCGAAAAAGCGCAGTTTACATGTGTAAATGAGCATTTTGAGACCATTTTTCCTCGGTACCCCCTTGAGGGGTGAACGCAGAGTTGGCGGAAAGATGAGTTTTCGGACAGCCTCCTAGCATCACATAAGAATTACAGACTAATCATTTTCTGTCGATAATAATAACATGCCTGAAGATATCCAAATATTTGCCAACACTAAATTTCTAATTATTGATGATTTCAGTAATTATAGAAATATGCTGAAAAGTAGTATTTTAAGGAGATGTGGTGCAGAAGATATTGACGATACCAGCACGGGAGAAAATGCGTTAAAATTAATCAAACAAAAGGATTATGATGTCATTTTGTGTGACTACAACCTCGGTGAAGGACAAAATGGCCAACAAGTTTTAGAAGAAGCCAAACAAAGAGGCTTAATCAACTACGACACCGTCTTCATCATGGTTACCGCTGAAAATGCAGTCAAAATGGTCATGAGTGCTTGCGAATATCATCCAGATGGTTATTTAAACAAACCCTTTACCAAAGAGATGTTGCAAAACCGCATCCACATCATCCTCAAGAAAAAACAAATTTTCCGAGACATTGCTGACGAAGTTGAGCTTGAAAATTATAAAAAAGCCATCAAATTATGTGACAAGCAAATACACCATTTTCCTAAATATTCAATTGACATCGCCAAATTAAAAGCTGAAATTTTTATAAAAATGGACAAATCCAAATATGCCCAAAAAATTTATGAAAAAATCAATGAAGTTCGGCCATTACCCTGGTCAATGATTGGTCTGGCTAAAATTCATGTTGCCAATCACAAATTTGAGACAGCCGAAGAAATATTACAACAAATGATCGGTATCAATAAAAACAGTGTCGAAGCTTATGATCTTTTTGCCGTGATTTGTGAACACAAAAAAGATTTTGAAGGGGCAAAACACATCTTAAAAAGGGCAGCTGAAATCTCACCTCACGCCATCAAGAGACAAAAAAATTTAGCGCGCATGGCTTTAGAATCGAAAGACTTGGGTTTAGCAGAAACAGCCTACAAAAAAACCATTCAACTGGGTGAACATTCTTATTTAAAAACTGCCAGCGACAAACTGGGTCTAGCAAAAACCTATAGCGAACAGGACAAATATGAAGATGCCATTGAAACCCTGCAAGATGTTCGCAAAGAATACTGGGAAAGCCCCAATCACTTATTACACACTCAAATTATTGAAAGCATGATCTACTTCAACAATGAAGAGGAAGAAGCCAGCAAAGCATTATTTGAAGAAGCCATTAAACATTTCATTGGTCGAGCAGATGAAATTCCATTTGATGTCAGCTCAGACATGGCAAAACTTTGCTTCCTTAATGAAGAAGAAGAAATGGGCAATGCCATTACAGAAGCATTAAGCACCATTGGTGATAATGTTGATGCTTGGGATCAAGCCAAAAAATACAAATACCTTCAGCTAAATAGAGAAGCCATCAGCTTATACCTCAATAACAATTTAGATGAAGCCATTCCCATGTTTGAAAAAGTAGCAACTGAACTCCCTGATAACATCAGCATCAACATGAATGCCGCTCAAGTATTGATTTATTATGTAACCAATTTTGAATACGACGAAGAAAAAATGACGCGTGCCAGAGGTTATTTGGATGTTGCCAAAAATATTGACCAACACAATGAAAAATATTTAAAATTAGAAGAAATGTATCGTGCAGGAGTATAATTAGGTGTTAAGAACCATTCTTTTAGTACATGAATCCAAAACCATCCGTTCAATCATTCATAATTTTATTTTATCTGAATGCAATGACATCATGCTAACTGAAGCGGAGTCATCTGAGATGGGGCATCAACTCATTCAACAAGCAAAATTTGATGCCATCATCAGTGGCAATGAAATGGCAGGTTACAATGGAGCAACGTTATACAATGAAGTTCGTCAATCTGAATTAAATCAGACAACACCCTTTATTTTGATGAGTTCAGCCAATTTTACCAATGAGATAGACAGCACAGAAGATTATCACTATCTTGCCATGCCGTTCACCGCTGAGAAATTAACCACGTTGATTGATCAACTGGCAGACCCTAAAGACAATCGACAATTTAAAAGAATCAGCATCAATGGTAGTCACACGACCATTAGCTTTGATGATCAAGATATTGAAGGTGACATTATTAACTTCAGCCTCAATGGAATCTTATGTGATATCACCAACATCAAACAAACCAACATCATGCGAGACGGTTATCTGACACTAAATTTTCCTGAAAACAGTCAATATTCATCCATTAAAGACATTTGGTGTAAAGTGTTAAGAATTACCGTGCTTGAATGGAGTAAGGATAACATTCCTGCTCACGCCAGAGTCGTCTGGCAAATTCTTGATTTACCAGAACGTCAATATGAAAAATTGAATGATATTATTCAACATGCAGATAACTTACAGACATTTTCTTAGAAACCATATGGGACAAATATGCATCTAAGAGGCTGTCCGAAAACGCATTTTTCATCCAGAACTGTATTAAAATCTGACTCCTAAGTTTAATCAGGCAAATAACCACAGCCTTTTAGTTTTTGCTCTTCATCTGGGTCTAATTCTTCTCGCATTACTTGTTCTTTTTTTACACAAACTATGCATAAAATATCGTCAGTAAACCAACTGACTTTTCGTACCGTCAACTGATTCCCACAACGATCACAATTTTGCTTAGTGTAATAACAGTTTTCCGTCGAAGAATTAATCATCGATCACCAAAACATCCACAGACATAAATATTGAATCAAGCCCAACACCACAACAAAACTCATAATTTTTGCAATGCCGACAGCCATTGTGCCCATCGATATAAATTTCACAGAATGTTCCGACAACTTAAAAGCGACAAACAAACCAGCCAACATCAAAGCAATATTTATTAACAATTTTATGACAAACATAGGTTACTCCAATTCAAATCTCATCTCATCACTTTCGGGTTCTTCTTTTTCTGTTGGTGCAACTTCCTGTTTATCCATGATAGACAGACCACCTTTTTCAACAGGAGCATCCTCCTCGCCATTCATTCCAGACACCAAAGCACCTTTTTCTGATAAATTAATACGCAATCTCAAATTATTTTCTGAATCCGCATTTTTTAAGGCTTCATCAATACTAATTTGTCCTGTTTTATATAATTTAAATAAGGCCGAATCAAAAGTCTGCATACCTAAAGTTTCTGATTTTTCCATAATTTCTTTAAGCATTTCAACTTCACCTCGCTTAATTAAATCACTCACGGTTGAAGTTCCAATCATAATTTCAAAGGCTGCCACTCGTTTTTTATCAATGGTTGGAACCAGTCGTTGCGACACAAAGGCTCTGAGGTTTAATGATAAATCTGTTAATAACTGGTCTCGGCGCTCTTCTGGAAAAAAATTGATGATTCGGTCCAATGCTTGGTTGGCACTGTTGGCATGAAGGGTGGAAATAGCCAAATGCCCTGTTTCTGCAAATGCCAAAGCATACTCCATGGTTTCTCGGTCACGAATTTCACCAATTAAGATTAAATCAGGTGCTTGCCTGAGGGTATTTTTCAATGCATCTTCATAACAATCAGTATCCACACCAATTTCACGTTGGTTGATGATGGATTTTTTATGATTATGCACGAATTCAATGGGGTCCTCGATGGTGATGATATGACCTGCTGAATGCTGATTACGAAAATCAATCAATGCGGCTAAAGAGGTCGATTTACCTGAACCTGTGGCACCAACGAATAGAATCAAACCACGTTTAGACATCATCATTTTAGGTAAAATCGGTGGCAAACCCAAATCTTTAATTTGAGGAATTTCTGTTTTAATATTCCTCACAACCATTGACACCTGATTACGTTGCTTAAAAATATTGACTCGAAATCGTCCAATACCTTGTTCAGATAAGGCCAAATTCATTTCTGGTTTGCGTTCAAAATCATGAATTTGCTCTTCAGTCATGATTGAATAGGCAATCTCTTTGACTTGATTTACATCCAAAGTTTCAGTATCAAGTGGCTTTAATTTGCCATGAAATTTTGCACTCGGCGGAGCACCCGTAGTCAAATATAAATCAGACCCATCTTTTTCCACCATTATTTTTAAATATTTTCTAAATTCTACAATGAAATATTTTGTAAATGCCACGATTGAAACCTATTGATAAATGATGCCACTTGATGGCAAAAGTATTTATTCTACCTTTGAAATTTTAGTCTATTATCAAAGATGTTTTTCTTTTATTGCTTTAATCAAAAATTATAACTAAAAAATATGACCCTAAATCCCATAAAAATCACTGATCTTTTTGAAAAAAGTAAAACCTCCTCGCTTGACTATCTAACAGATATTTTAAGTAAAAAAGTATAATCGATACCCATTTAGCCAAGCAGGAAATTGAAATCAGGCTGTTAGAATATCTTCATGTTAATAATGCCAAACCCAAGTTTCTTGTTTTGATAATAATTTAAATATTTTGTGGAGTAATAGAAGTAGATTCATCACTGTACCGTGCTCTTCACTCAAAAACCTGCTGGACAACTTAAATGTCTCTGATGAAAAATCATCAGAAACCGCCATGGAGAGCGAAGCGAAGGCAAGTAGTCCCCAATAGGCTTAGGGCGCTCGAAGTGCGAACGATAGAGAGTGCGTAGACTGTATGCAAAGCGCATCCCGAAAAGCCGTTAAGTCATTTGGGAAAATTGTAACGTAGAAGCTGCCTAACGAGGCAGTTCGAAGTTGCAATTGACCAGGGCGAATTGGGGCATATTAGGCCGTCGCGTTTGCGAGTCGATTTTGGGGACTTGGATGTCCCAAAATCTATAACGAGGTAACGACACACTTAAATAGTTTTGTCATTATTTAATAATTCAAGAACTAATTTTTAAGTTGCTCTTTTTCTGCTCATTTTTATCCCTTCATTATTTGGCTACTATTTATATAGTAACCATTGGTTATAGGAATAAGAAATTTTTTATTTTTGTCTCGTTTTCTTGGGATATTATATTCAACAGGTTAAGATTTTTTTCATGGCTGACTAATTAATTTAGACTTTAAACTACACTGAAAATGACGAACCACAACCACAGGTTGTTGTTGCATTTGGGTTTTTCACAATAAATCGCTCACCTTCAAGCCCGCTTAGATAATCAACTTCCGCACCTTCTAAATATTGCACGCTCATTGGATCGACAATAAAGCTTACGTCATCTTTCAGCACTTGGATATCATCATCTTCTTCTTGTTCTTCAAAAGCAAAACCATACTGGAAACCAGAACATCCGCCCCCAGTAATATAAACCCTTAGATGTAAGTTCATATTACCTTCTTCTTTCATTAATGCTTTTACCTTTACTGCAGCATTGTCTGTAACAATCAGAGAAGGTGTTTCTTCTATAATTTCTGACATATTAATAATTCCTATAAAATTAACTATCGGCTACTTTTTCTATTTCTGTAGCTGTCTCACTGTTATTTTCTAATGCTAGAATTGGTGCTTCTTCTTTATGCACTAAATTGCCATTCACTTCTGCACCAATAGCCATTTCCAATAAATAATAGTAAACATCTCCTGTAATTCTAGCACGTTCAGCCAACTCTATTCTACCAGCGGCATAAACATCACCATTGACTGTACCATTGATTATAATATTGGGAACTCTAATTTCACCTTCAATTTCTCCCCAATCACTCAATGTCACACCACTCAATTCACCACCATCATCATCATTTGCAATAATGTTTCCTTTAATACAGCCATCAATATGCAATCCCCCCACAAACTTGATATCACCAACAATGGTTGTTGAACGCCCAATCATGGTACTAATTTTTGGCATTTTAAGCTTTTTAAGCTTTTTATTTATCATGTAAATTCCTTAGACAACTCGCAATAAATAAACCACCTACCTACTGGCTCTTTTGTTCATCGTCTTTGCCACAAAAATAGTTGTGTAGAATGACTACACGCCTATTTTTTGACAAAAAACACGAGCCAAATTTCTGCGCAATATGGGTGGTTTATTTATTGCGTGTTACTTTATACTTGAACTCGAAACTTCAAGCTAAAACTATTTAATTGGCCAGTCAAATTCTTTTTTAACCACTTTTTTGCCATATTTTGGCTTCAAAGTAACACTGACAATTTTCGAAACATAATTCTCTGGCAATTTAATTATTCCTTCAAACTTTTGAAAATATTTAAATTTATAAACATGTCCACCGGCATATTCCTTGGAAAAAGTAGACATCTTAAGTATGACGGGTTTACTGCCTTGCATACCGTCAATGGAAAGCAACACTTTTCCAATAGCCGTTTTAACTTTTTTCTGGGCTTGAGTTAACATTAATTTGTATTGAAAAGTTCTTTTTTCAGGCAAGGCAAATATTTTTAAACTGTGAATATGCAAACCTATTTCTGTTGTTTTTGGAGAAATAATACCTTGATAAAAAGCCAATTCTTTTTTTAAAATGGCAAAGTCTCTACGCACAGTTTCTGTCTGATTGATCATTTCATTAAGCGTTTCTTTATCTACCTTGCTGTCTTGCTGAGCAATGATGAGTTTTTTATTTAAGTCTTCGATCAAACTATCTTTAGATGTGGTCAACTGCCGTAATTTTTCAATTTCTTGTACCGTAACATTTTTATTCCAGCCTCCTTGTTTCAAACCTAAGGTATAAGAATATCCAGCACTGACACAAATAATCACAATGATTAAAAAAACAATCATCCAGAATTTTGTAGGCGAATACTGTACTATTTTTGGAGCACGATAATTAAATGACATTTGGAATTCTTAATTTTAATCAATAATTAGACTATTTACGGCATCAAAGGTACTTGCATCAAACCTAATGATTCATCAAACCCCATCATTAGATTCATATTGTGTACTGCTTGACCTGACGCCCCTTTGACCAAGTTATCAATAACGGACAAGATAACAATTGTATCAGAACGCTCTAACTGATGAATGGATATTCTACAAAAATTAGAACCTTTCACGCTCTTAACCGATGGATGACTCGACGCGGGTAAAACATCAACAAACACTTCATTCTGATAATATTCTGCATACAATTGAGATAAATCTTTTTCTATTCCTGGCTTTAAGCGACAATATAACGTCGCATGAATACCTCGTACCATTGGAACCAGATGCGGAATAAAGGTTAAATTGACAGGCTCAATTGATACTGACTCCAATGTTTGCTTAATTTCAGGTAAATGCCTATGTCCCGAAGCACCGTAAGCCTTAAAGTCTTCACTCACTTCGGCACATAATGATGTAACACTTGGGTTTCTTCCTGCGCCACTGACACCAGATTTAGCATCTGCAATGAGGAAATCCAAATCAATGCATTGGTTTTTTATCAATGGCAACCAACCTAACTGAATGGCTGTTGGATAACAACCGGGATTGGCAACCAGTTTCGCCGATTTAATTTTCTCTCGATTCAGCTCAGGTAAACCATAAACAGCTTCTGATAATAATTCAGGACAGACATGATCTATTCCATACCATGATTTATACTCAAGAGGGTCTATAATTCTGAAATCAGCCGCCAAATCAATGACTTTAACACCATTGTCTAATAGTTCAGGCACCATTTTCATTGCAATACCATTGGGTGTTGCAAAAAACACCAAGTCACAAGATGCCAACTCTTTCACATTTGGCTCTGAAAATACAATATCAGTATAGTGTCGTAAATTAGGATAAACATCGGCAACAGGTTTACCTAATTCTGTCCTTGAAGTGATAATTTTCAATGAAACTTCAGGATGAACCACTAAAATTCTCAGTAGTTCAACGCCTGTATAACCTGTTCCGCCAACAATTCCTACATTAATCATCTTTTTCCCCTAATATTGAAGTGTTGGCATCGATCTAAATACAATTCCTTCATTCACCGTCTTATAACCTGAATATCGTTGAGATATTTTTTTGAGGTAATTCACTGGCTCTCTGCCACGACAAAAACCAAATCTCGCCTTGGTATAATATTTTTTATAGGACAACAATCTCATTGCCCGCTCAACATTATTAAACCAGCGTTTATCATTCCAGCCTTTTTCTCGCGCCAACTTTCGAGCATCGCGTACATGACCTAGTCCTGCATTATAACTTGCCAGTGCAAACCATATTCTATCAGTGACGGGTAATTCTGCAGGAAATCGCTCTCTCAACCAAGACAAATATTTAACACCCGCATGAATATTATCATCAGGCTTAACAATGTGGTCAAACCCCATTTGTTTGGCTGTTTTTTTCAACACTTGCATCAAACCATTGGCACCCGACCATGATTTTGCATTCGGATTAAACTGACTTTCCTGAAACATTTGAGAAATAATCAAACGCCAGTCAAAACCATATTCTTTGGCATATTTTTGCACGATTTCATCATAAGGTGATAACTCACCTGTTTTTTCTGGTCGGTATTGTACATGCCGTTTAATTTGTTTTTCACTGGTAAAATATTTTTTATACAAAACATTGTAAAAAAGACCTTTATATTCTTTTTTGATGAATTGATTGAGCGCTTTCAATAATTGCTGATCTTCTTGCCTGACTGCCCAACCATGATCTACTTGATCATTTAATACCAATACTTTTTTAACATCATCTCTCCAGGTTATTTCAATATCGGCAATATGGCTATCTGCAATGGTCAAATCATATTGTCCATTAGCAACTTTACTGATGGTTTTTTCTGTTTCTTCTTCGCTCAATGTTTGCTTTAACTGAAATTTGGCACCTTTTTCCTGTAATGATTTTAATGTTTTCCAATAAGAACTACTTTGACGAACAAAAATAGTACGTCCTGATAAATCATCCATTGTTTTAATTGAGTCATCTGATTTCTTGGTAACGACAACTTCATTCACTCGGTTATAAAAACGAGTAAATTTAATGCCTCGTTCCTCACGTTCTTTTGAAATGGTCATGGATGCAGCAATCATATCGCCTTTGCCTTCAAGCAACCAGGTCATTAAATCAACATGAGTCGGTGGCACTATAATTTTTAACTGTAACTTATGTTTTCTAGCAAACTTTTTAGCCATTTCATACTCAAAGCCCATCAATTCACCTCGCCAAATAAAATAACTGGCGGCACTATTTCGTGTTAAAACTCTTAATACTTTTCTTTTTTTAATCTTATCTAAATCACCTTTGATATTTTCTGCCACATTTTCATTCAATTTAACTCTATTTAAATAATGATCCAATTCCTTTTTGAGCTGTTTGGCTTGTTTTCTAATGCCCCAGGCAATTGAGCGATCCTCGGTTAAATCAAAAGCAACTTTAACCTGTTGCTGATAGGTCATTATTGCAGAGATTAAATTACTATCCACCACTGTAGCATCATATTTACCTTCAATAACCTCTTGCACAATCTGTTCTGTTTCAATGTTGTCAGCAACTTTAATAATTTTCAAACTGGGTATTTTTTTCTTAATAGACTGAAGAGTTGACCAGTATGAAGTCGATTGACGAACTGCAATTTTTTTATTTTTTAAGTCTTTTAGTTGCTTAATTTCATCATTTTTATGACCGACAACCAATTGCTCTCGAACATGCCTAATAGGCACCGTAAAACCCATATTTAATTTTCGATCTTTGGTAATTGTCAGGTTGGCCGCAATCAGACTGCCTTGCCCTTTCTGTAACATATCAAGCAATGATTGCCTATTTTCAACATACAGCCAGTTAACCTCTACGCCTTGTTCTTGTGCAAAATTTTCAATCAATTGATATTCATAATTGAGCGGAAAACCTTTTCTTGGAAGATGCCCTGTTGACTTAAACAATGGCACTAAAACAGACATAACACCCAACTGTTTGATTTTATCCCATTCTGTCAATATTTTATCATCCGCATTACACATAATGCTGATGGATAATAAAAAAACCATGCCTATGATTTTCATTATTTACACACTCACTTGATGTTGTTTTAGGATATTTCTCAAAAAACTTTTTTCATATTCAAAATCAAATACAGATTTTTTCATTATTTCAAAGATCATTTTAATTTGTTCATCATCTATATTATGACTAACCACCATTAAAATCTGGTAACGAATTTTTTCTGGAATTCGCGGCAAAGTTTCAATAATTCGAGTAGTTAATTCATTGTCTCCAGATTTCAAATAATCAATAATAGCCTCTAAACCATGAGGGTCTTTCATTTTCACCAATGCAATCGCCGCATTGATTTCAACATTAATGTCCGTATCCTTTATCTTTTCCAACAATATTGGAATAAACTTTTTGGCTTTTATTTCGCCTGCCGCATAAAGACCAGAGCAAATCATGTCGCTTGAAGAACTGATTAGCATTTCAGATAAATCTGCTAAAGCAGGCTTTTTAAATTCTCTAAAATAAAAAAGCGCAACAATGGCATTGGCACGAAGTCTATTATTTGGGTCTTTCAAATAGACTTTTAAGATTTTCTTTAACTTTTTATCTTTTAATTGTCCTAATGCTTCAACCGTATTGGCACGAATTCTAGGATCATCATCATCTAAAAACTCCATCAAATAAGGTGCGATAGACTTACCAATTAACTTGGTTAAAACAAAGATTAAATGTACTCTAACATTGAAAGTTGAAAATTGCCCCTGTTTTAAAAATTGTAACAAGGCAAAAGTAACCCGATGATCAGAAAACCCACTCAAAGACTCCAACGTGGCTAACTGCATTTTCTCCTGTTTATGATCAAATTCACTCACCAATGTGTTGATCACTGCATCCGTTTGGTAACGACTTAAAGAAATCACCACATTCTTACGTAAATTAACTTTATCACAAGAAATCAAATAATCACGTAAAACTTTGTCGGCACCTTTCATTGCACCCAATGAGGCAATTCCCTGTACCGCATTAATCACCGTCGACTCTTCTTTTGACCCTAAATTATTTTTTAGATAATTAAATAAATAATGCTTTAAACCCAATAAAGATAAAACCCAAGGAATGGTCATGAGCAAACCAACCAAAGCAATCATACTGACATCTAAACTATCTTGGTAAAACATCAAAAAAACGGATGCCATTGAAAAGCCGATAGGAAAGACAATACCGTTAAAGTTACTCCTGACTCGTGACTGAATATTTTTGGGTAAAAAAGAACACAGTAAGGTCGATGACGCATTATAAAAAGTAAATCGTGTGACTTTATTTGAACCTCTAAGCAACACACCATTCATTAAGGATGGCATAATAAAACACAATAAAAAACTCAATGAATGAACAAATGCGTGCAAATAAAAGCCTGGTAACATTCCCCATTTTTTTAGTGTTTTAGATAAAACAAAGATATTAATCAAAGTGATGATGACGTAAAACAGACTATTGGCGGTCCCTAGAAAAGCCGTCAAACTGGCCTCGTCCGAAAAATTGGACTGTGCTATTTCAGCAAATAAGTACCCCACCAGTAACTCACAAAATCCAGCACAAAAACCAATGACAATAAAAACAATAAAGACAGGCATAAAAATGAGTGATCGACGATTGGTAATTTCCTCTGGTTTCACGAGACCATCTTCCACATCATCTACATGACCTAGTTCCCAATCGATGATTTTCTGTTTAATCATAATCAAGATGATTTGTGCCGATAAAACCAATACCCAAATCACCAATAAACCAATAGTTGACACCCAGAAAGACATTAATAACAGTAAACCACCCAAGACTGTTCCAATACTGTAACCTGATGTAATCATGGGAACTTTGATTTTTGCTTCCAATGGCAAAAAACTTTGGTCAATCAGTGAATGAATAAAAATTGATAAAAAAGCACCTGCCGTAATGGTAAAAATATAAAAAACCATATAAAGCCAGTCATAAACGTCAGACAATTGCAGCGCACCAATAAACAAAATTGCGATACCTATTATAATCAGTGATGAAAACAACAAAACTTTATCGGGACGCAATCGATCGACCACAGACT
>Ga0233448_1000921_pt1 | contig 27954 bp, 28 predicted proteins | sample SI_124_October20_2_FD_183015 | JGI IMG/M metagenome (GOLD analysis project Ga0233448, IMG submission 183015) | Seawater microbial communities from Saanich Inlet, British Columbia, Canada - SI_124_October2016_150_MG | ecosystem: Environmental > Aquatic > Marine > Inlet | place: Canada: British... | reverse complement strand
CGGTAATACCGCTGTCAAAAATTTTCTTTTGGAAATGATCGACTAACTCACCACTTTCTGCGTGGACTGTGCAAAGAGCACCCAGTTCACGGGCACGGGTGAAGCTGTTGACCAGTATTTCGTCATCAGCCATGATTGCGCCTTTATAGGCCATGAAGTGTTTGAAACTGTTAACTCCATAGTCTCGACAAAGCGTGCCCATCGCTTCATGCACAGAGTCATTCCACCAGGTTATTGCCACGTGGAAACTGTAATCGGTTGCAGCTTTTTCAGCCCAGCCGCGCCAGGTGTGATATGTTTCCAGAACATCTTCCTGCGGACCCGGAATCACAAAATCGATAATCATGGTTGTACCACCAACCGCACCTGCTGTTGTACCGGAAAAGAAATCCTCCGAGGCAACCGTTCCCATAAAAGGAAGTTCCATGTGCGTATGCGGATCAATGCCACCGGGCATCACATAACAACCACCTGCATCAACAATATCCACTCCTGAAGGCGCATCCATGTCAGGACCTACTGCCTGAATAATTCCATCCTCACAATAAACATCCGCGCGGAATGACTGATCCGCGTTAACAACTGTTCCACCTTTTATAATTACTGACATCTTGTCCCCTTCTGAATAGTTTTAAAGTTCGCTAGTTTTAATTATCTTCAACCCTCATTGGATTATTTGGATGGGTCGTCCAATTCTGATATTCTGTTCCTGAGTCAACTCGTTCCATGGTGATACAGTCCGGTACAGGGCAGGCAAACATGCACAGGTTGCAGCCAACGCATTCTTCATCAATAACCTCAAAACGTCGATTGCCATTGGCTTTTATTTCACGAATGGCTTGATGTGACGCGTCCTCACATGAAATATGACACAATCCACAATGGATGCAAGTCGTTTCGTCAATTCTGGCTTTGATATCATATTTCAGATTGAGATATTGCCATTCCGTCACATTCGGAACTGCCATTCTCCTGAAGTCCTCCAGAGTAGCGTAACCCTTTTCGTCCATCCAGTTGTTGAGACCGTCTATCATGTCATCCACAATTTTAAAACCATAGTGCATAGCGGCGGTACAGACCTGAACACCGCTGGCACCCATTGCGATAAATTCGGCGGCATCGCGCCAATTCGAAATGCCTCCAATGGCAGAGATCGGTAAATTCTGAGTTTCCGGATCTTTTGAGATTTCAGTCACCATGTGCAGAGCAATCGGTTTTACCGCAGGTCCACAATAACCGCCATGCGAACCTTTTCCATCAATCGTAGGTTCCGGTGCCATTTGATCCAGATCAACTGAAACAATCGAGTTTACAGTATTGATCAGAGCCACACCGTCACCACCGCCTGCTTTTGCCGCGTGCGCTACTTTGCGGATATCAGTCACATTTGGAGTAAGTTTTACCAGACAAGGCAGATCGGTACTTTCCTTGACCCAGCGGGTAACCATTTCGACATATTCCGGAACCTGCCCAACAGCAGCTCCCATACCTCTTTCGGACATTCCATGCGGACAGCCAAAATTTAATTCTACTCCATCACAACCTGTATCCACAATTTTATTAATAATATACTTCCAGTCTTTTTCGTTGCAGGGAACCATCAGTGAAACAACCACAGCACGATCCGGCCAATCTTTTTTTACTTGTTTTATTTCCTGCAGATTAACCTCCAGCGGACGATCAGAAATCAATTCCACATTATTAAATCCCATCATACGCTGGCCATTGTAATGCACTGCACCATAACGTGAACTGACATTTACGATGGGAGGATCTATGCCCAGAGTTTTCCAGACAACACCGCCCCAACCTGCGCGGAACGCACGTTCGACGTTATACAATTTATCTGTAGGAGGAGCAGAAGCCAGCCAAAACGGATTTGGAGACTTTATACCTCCCACATTACAACTTAAATCAGCCATGATATTTTAGAATTATAAATTTTTGATTGTAAATATTTTGCCAGAGATTTGCACTGCTAAAAACAGTTTACATTTTTTTCAGCCGCTTTGCACGTCAAGCGTACTCAGAAGTTTTTCTTAACGCTCTTAACGCTTAATAATTTCTGTTTATGATAATTTCCGGTTAATCGCGATTGCCGCCTGTTTTCCGTGTTCAACTGCATGAACTGTCAGATCCTCTCCGGAAGAAATACAGTCACCTCCGGCCCAGACACCGGCGAGAGAAGTTTCATATTCCGCATTTACAGCTATTTTTCCAGCCTCTGTTTCCGGCATTTCAGCAGCCGCATCGAGAGTATTAACCAATGTTTGGCCGATGGCTTTAAAAACCACATCAGCTTCCATGTTCCGTAATTCTCCGGTTGCAGTGAGTTTTCCTTGCGGATTCAAAGTGGTGCATTCAAACTCAATTCCGCTAACGTGTCCATTTTCCGACTGCAAACTTTTTGGAGCAAGCCAGTGTTTGACTTGGACACCGTTGGTTTGTGCGAACTCCTGCTCTTTCCAGGTTGCACTCATTTGTTCCGGACCACGACGGTAGGCCAGAGTTACATCTTCAGCACCTAGTTTTTTGGACTGCACCGCAATGTCAATCGCGGTACTTCCACCACCGATCACTATTACACGGCGACCTACTGATAATTCTGCAAGATTTCCGGATTGACGCAGCTCCGCAATAGTTTCTACTGCATCGTAAACACCGGCTATTTCTTCATTTTCCAAACCGAGTGAGTTGACATCACCTAAACCGACACTCAAAAATACTGCGTCAAACTGCTGCCGCAGATCATCCAGTTTCACATCCTGTCCCAATCGCTGATTTGTACGGGTTTCTATCCCGCCGATCTCTAAGATAAAATCAACTTCACGCTGGGCAAAATCATTAACAGTTTTGTAGGCAGCAATACCGTATTCATTAAGACCGCTTAATTTATCACGTGCTTCGAAGATTACAACTTGATGACCTAGTACTGCAAGTCGGTGAGCACATGAAAGACCTGCTGGGCCACCGCCAACAACCGCGATTTTTTTACCACTTGATTCAGCTCTTTCAAAAATTGTCTCCCCGCTTTCCATAAAACTGTCTGTCGCATAACGCTGCAGTTCACCAATACGTACAGGCTGATGATCCTGAGTTTCCCTGACACATGCACCCTCACAAAGAGTTTCTGTTGGGCAAACGCGGGCACACATTCCGCCCATTATGTTTTGTGAAAGAATGTCTCTAGCAGAACCTTTCAGGTTGCCGGTAGATATTTTACGGATAAAATTTGGAATATCTATGGAGGTAGGACACGCGTCAACACAGGGCGCGTCATAACAAAAATAACACCGGTTTGACTCAACTACAGCATTTCCTGGATGCAGAGGTGGGTGTGCATCGGAAAAATTTAAAGCAAGTTGTTCCTCGGACAAGCGTCCGGCGCGAACGTCAACATTAGTCATATATTATTCTCAGTATTTACGACGCTAATTTTTTTAAGCAAATCAGCGTCTGGTAAAACAATTATTGCATTCTGGTTAGATCTCCATAAGTTTCCGGACGGCGATCACGATAGAACTGCCAGAGGTTTCGGATTTCCCGGACAGCATCCATATCCATGTCATGCACCAGCAAACCATCACTGTGATCGTCGAGCTGAGCTTCTATTTTTCCACGCGGATTAACGATGTAGCTGGATCCGTAAAACCTACCGATGTTCCAGGGTTCTTCTGAACCAACTCTATTAATTGCTCCAATATAACATCCATTTGCTGCAGCTGAGGCCGGCTGTTCCAGTTCCCATAAATATTGAGAAAGACCCGCGACAGTAGCAGATGGATTGACAATATATTCTGCACCGTTTAATCCCAATGCACGCCAACCTTCCGGAAAATGCCGGTCATAACAAATGTATACACCAAGTTTGCAATATGCAGTTTCAAAAACCGGAAAACCTAAATTCCCTGGTTTGAAGAAGAATTTCTCATAAAATCCTGCAACCTGAGGTATGTGAGTTTTACGGTATTTTCCCAGATATTTCCCATCTGCGTCTATCACTGCTGCTGTGTTGTAATATACACCTGTCATCTCTTCTTCATAAATAGGAACAACAATCACCATGTTATACTTTTTGGCGTATTCCTGCATAAGTTTCGTGGTTGGTCCCTCTGGTATTTTTTCAACAGCAGCATACCACTTTGCGTCCTGACTTGGGCAAAAATAAGGTTGAGTGAAGACCTCCTGCATACAGAGCACCTGCACTCCTTTTTCGCCTGCCTCTTCAATGTAAGGAATATGAGCTTCTATCATTTTACTGGTAATTTCTTCCGGAGCCATCGATGTGTCTCCTTTAAGCGCCATTTGAATTAACCCGCTGCGTACTTTCATTTATTCTCCTTTAAAAAATCTTGATAGGAAGTATATTTGTCAACATAATATCCTCTTAGCTGACATGTGTAAATAAAAAGTTCTTTATTTAAGTCTGTGAATTGTAAGAGTAGAATTGAAGTTGGTCAAGACTTTTTACAATTTTTGATTGCAAAATCAGTCTTGCAAGCTTTCTTTAATTTTGAATATTAACTTGTCATCGAATTTTTTATGTGTTAATTTTTAAAAAAATCATCTATAATTTATCAACCAAAAATACAAGCTAACCAGCGAATAATGAGTGACAAAGCTCTTGAAGCAAGTATTTATCATTTTATCACATTAAGTAAAATTAAAGATTATCTAACTTTAACAAAACCACGGTTACTGTCCAGTGTACTCTTCAGTGCCGTTCTTGGTTTCGTCCTGCCTATTGACAGTGTAATTGCTGTTCTGCCTTTACTGTATTTATTAACAGGCACAGCTCTGACAGGTGGAGGTGCACACGTGCTCAATCAATGGATGGAGCAGGTTCCTGATTCAAAGATGAGCCGGACGAAGAACCGTCCTCTTCCAATGGGAAGACTTTCCGGCAACGAAGCTTTGCTTTTCGGAATAATCCTTTCCATCGCCGGCATCACGACGTTATGGCTGACCCTCAATGCACTTACTGCTGGACTTGGTTTACTGACACTTGTTTCTTATATTCTGGTTTATACTCCACTGAAACAAAGAACAATCGCCAACACCTGGTTTGGAGGAATAACAGGTGCATTACCTCCGGTTATGGGTTGGACAGCAGCACGCGGTCAGTTGGACTGGGAAGTCCTGCCGATTTTTGCTTTGCTTTATTTTTGGCAGCTTCCGCATTTTTTTGCAATCGCCTGGATGTATCGTGATGACTACCAGAGAGGCGGATTCAGGATGCTCTCACTGGTTGATAAAACAGGACGAAGAACCGCAGTACAGATGCTGTTAAACACCGGTTTTCTTTTTATAGCGAGCCTGGCGGTATACATGATTGGTCAGGGAAGTCTGCTTTATTTGACAGGCGCAATTTTGCTTGGTTTAGGATTTTTTGCAGTAATTACTTTATTTTTTCGTGAAAGTAGCGTAGAAAATGCCCGTAAGGTTTTTCTTGCTTCAATTATTTATTTACCCGTTCTGAGTACTATATTAATTATGGAACGTTTTTTTTATTAATCTAAACAGTCCTGATTTTTTGGAGGTTTATGGAAGAAAATGATTCAGATGTAATGGCGTCAAAAGTATTTTACGTCATCCTTGGTGGAAGTATCCTGTTTATGGCAGGTGCCTACGTTTTTGCTTTTAATGCCTGAAAAAGTTTTTCGTATAAAAGCTTATCTACCTAATTGCTGAAAAGCGAGCAACGATATTGCAGTAAAAAATTAAGATGATTGAATATTTTGTAGAAAACGCATCCTCTTTTGCAGGGGATATCGACAACCTTTTTCTAGTGATCACTTTGATCATCGGATTCTGGTTCTTTTTGACTTTTGGAATACTTGTATATTTCATCGTCAAATTCCGCAGGAAAGATGGTGTAAAGGCCAAATACTTTGCTGGTGAGAAGCACAGCGAAACAAAATGGACACACTATCCTCACTATGCAGTGATTGCAATGGACGTGGTCATCATTGCTGTCAACATTATGGTTTGGGTCAATATAAAACAAACTCTTCCTCCAAGAGATAATCTTGTACGTGTGATTGGTCAGCAATGGACCTGGTCCTTCATTCACGCAGGACCGGATGGAGAACTTGATACTCCGGATGATGTGGCAACAGTCAATGACCTTCATTTGAAGCTTGGAGATACTTACCACTTTGAGTTGCAGTCACGTGACGTGCTTCATAACTTTGCAGTACCGGCTTTTCGCTTGAGACAGGATGCAGTACCTGGCCGGACAATCAGTGGCTGGTTTAAGCCGACAAAAACAGGCACCTATGACCTGCAGTGCGCAGAAATGTGTGGGTATGGTCATGGAATCATGGGTGCGGCTGTAACAGTCCATTCCGCAGAAAGCTATGAGACTACCATGGCTCAAATTCAAAACGGAACCTATGAGAGTCATTACCAAAAACGGATGGGAACTAAAACAAGTTTACCATCTAATACCTCTCAAGTTGACGAAGAGGGTTCCTTTGCTGTGCTTTTAGCCAGTATATTTTAGTCTATATTTAAGTTAAGAGGAAAACAATGAGCCAAGCTGCTGCCGCGGTCCAGACGGATACTCACGCGGAACATCATGAAGAATTAAGTTTTTTATACAAATATATCCTTCCTGTTGATCATAAAATCATCGGGATGCAGTATATATTCACCGGCATGATCATGGCGATTATCGGCGGATATTTTGCCTATGCTTTCCGGATGCAACTTGCATTTCCGGGAGAGTTAGTACCTCTCTATGGTCTGGTTGGCCCGGGGGAATATAACATGCTGGTCACCAATCACGGTACGATCATGATCTTCTGGGTAGCGATGCCTGTGCTAATCGCCGGTTTCGGAAACTATCTGATTCCTTTGATGATCGGTTGCGATGATATGGTTTTTCCAAGATTGAACCGTTTGTCTTACCAGATTTTTTTAGTCAGCGCATTGGTGCTGATCGCTTCTTTCTTCGTCAGAGGTGGAGGTTTCGGTGGAGCCTGGACGTCTTATCCACCACTTTCTTCAGTAGCAGAATACAGTCTTACTGACTGGGGAGCATCTTTATGGATTCTGGCAGTCGCGCTTGAGTTTGTTTCTTTTTTACTGGGTGGAATCAATTTTGTCACCACCTCAATGAACGCCCGTGCACCGGGGATGAAAATGCTGGACATTCCGATTGCGGTCTGGTTTATCGTGGTTGCAGTAATTTTGTTTATGGCATCTGTTGGCCCGCTCGTAGCAGGAGCCGTAATGTTGTTCATGGACCAGCGAATCGGCACTACATTTTTTCTACCTTCAGGTGGAGGTGATCCACTGCTCTGGCAGCATCTGTTCTGGTTTTTTGGACATCCTGAAGTTTACGTAGTATTGCTGCCGACATTAGGCATCGTGGCGGAGATTATTACCGTTTTTTCACGTAAGAAACTATTCGGCTATCGAACTGTACTTTACACGGCATTTGCAACAGGAGGTTTGTCCTTCGTGGTTTGGGCACACCATCAGTTTATCGCTGGTATCGACCCACGTATGGCCAATGTGTTCACCGTGACTACTGTCTTGATTTCAATTCCACTAGCGGAAATGATGTTCAGCTATATCGCCACGCTTTACGGAGGTTCGATTGAGTTAAAAACACCGATGCTCTGGGCATTAAGCTTTATCGCAGCCTTTCTGATCGGTGGAGTAACAGGAATTTATTTAGGAGCAAGTGCCATGGATGTGTATTTTCATGATTCCTATTTCGTCTTGGCACACTTTCATTACACATTTTTTCCAATAACGATTATCGGCATGTTTGCCGCACTCACATACTGGTTTCCGAAAATGTTTGGCCGGATGATGAATGAGACCCTTGGAAAAATTCATTTCTGGGGAACGTTCATTCCATTCAACTGTATTTTTCTGCCATTGTTCTTCCTGGGTTTGGCCGGGCAGCACAGGCGTATTTACAACTATGAACATTTTCCTGACCTGGCAACCCAGGAGTTACAGAACATCAGAATTTTTGCCACAGTTAGTCTGGTAGTGATGTTGATCTTCCAACTGGTTTTTATCTACAACTTTTTCGTCAGTATGTTTAAAGGGAAGAAAGCACCAAACAATCCCTGGAATGCAAATACGCTGGAGTGGACAATTCCTTCTCCTCCGCAGCACGGTAATTTCAAGGATCTACCGACAGTTTACAGAGGACCGTATGAATACAGCGTACCGGGACGTGAAAAGGATTACTGGCCACAAAATGAGCCACCCGAAGAAAACTGATACGTCCATAATTTAACAGGAGCTTAAGCTGCTCCTGTTCATTTGTTAACTCATAAAAAGGATTAAAAATGTCTATGCATGGTCCTATTGCAACACACCGCAGTGCCACGGGAGTTCCTTCTGGTCGTTTAGCGATTTGGTGGCTGCTGGCTTCTGAAATTTTTATTTTTGGCGGATTAGTAACCTGCTTTGTACTCTTTAAACTGAACGGTACACCCGGGTTTGAAGATGCTTCACTGACGAGTACCGCAGCCGGAGCAATCAACACTTTCGTCCTGCTTACTTCAAGTTTGAGCATTGTACTGGCGCATGCCGCAATTGAAAAAGGGGATCGTGTAAAATCTTTTCGCTATATTTGGTATACAATAGGCGGTGGAGTAGTATTTCTAGGCATAAAAACTTATGAGTACACTGGTAAAATTATTCATGGTCATGTCATCACGGAGAATTTATTCTGGTCATTTTATTACACAATGACCGGTTTACATGCTTTACATGTGATCGGCGGGATGGTCATCATGGCACTTATTTCTTTTGATATCCGTAAAGGACACAACTATCAACGAGTAGAGCTGATTGGTATATACTGGCACTTTGTTGATCTGGTCTGGATCTTCTTATTTCCTCTTTTGTATATCGCAAATTTCTAAAATGATAACCTTTATGTTACAGGTCAAATTATGAGTGAAGCATACGCACATCCTAATTATATTAAAATTTGGTTTTGGCTGCTTGGTTTGTTAGTAATCAGCGTAGCTGGACCAATGCTAGAAATCCCAGCACTAACTATTATTACCGCCTTTGGAATTGCAATAGTTAAAGCCTACCTGGTTGCAGCTAATTTCATGCACCTGAAATTTGAGAAAAAATTCATCTGGTATTTACTGATTCTTTCAATATGCCTGCTGGGAGTTTTCTTTTTCGGTGTTGCACCGGATGTGATGATGACAGACGGAGACCAATGGATAGATTGTATTGCAGACAAATCCTGTGTTGAGCAACGCTTGTGAAAACCCCTTCCAGTCAGTCAGTCCTGTTAGCTGCTTCAGAGCTTTCTCTGCCAAGTCAGCCTCAACGTGCCAAATCTCCCGTTTCAAGTGGTGTTGTAGGCATGCTTATCTTTATAGTTACTGAAGTGATGTTTTTTGGAGCTCTAATCAGCGCATATCTGGTGATCCGTGCCGGACTGGATGAGTGGCCTCCCTGGGGTCAACCAAGATTACCTGTCGAAACTACCGCACTTAACACTTTGGCGCTCTTAGTCAGCGGCTTGTTGATGGGTTACTCTCGTAACTTACTGCAGAAAAATAAAATTCCGGAGGGACGTAAATGGCTTGGATATTCTATCCTGCTGGGTACTTTCTTTTTAATATCTCAAGGATATGAGTGGGTGGAGTTAATTAAATACGGATTGACTGTCTCATCTAGTGTGTACGGAGGTTTGTTTTATTTAATTATTGGTGCGCATGGATTACACATAATTGGAACGCTGGCGTTTTTGACATATGCCTGGACGCGTTTGGGAGCACCGGTCAACCCGTTAACTCCTGAAGGACTTTTACCGGTTCAATTGTTGTGGTATTTTGTCGTCTGTGTCTGGCCGGTACTTTATGTGCTGGTTTATTTGTAGTGCTTCTTTACGATACTTTTAAAAATCAAATCTGATCCATAATTAACAGTAAATATTAAATGATTAAACTTCAGCAATTCCTGTTTATTTTAAGTTTTAGTCTTGCCCCTGGAATTGCAGAAGCATGCTCTGTTTGCTTTTCTGGAACAGAAGAAACCCTCGAAGCATTTTATCTAACTACGATTTTGCTTACACTACTTCCGTTTGTAATGCTTGCCTCAATCGGCATCTGGCTTTATCGACAACACCAAAAAGCAGCATAATCTTTCTAAATTTAAATTCTCATGAATGTACTCAAAAGCTCCGGAAAATTACTCATTTTTCTTGCTGTTCTTTTTTTGAGTATCTTTTCACTTCACGCGGGAGAACTGCGGCCATCCGGACTTATTTTTAATGATTACCCCGGTTCCACAGTTGTAGTTATTGATAAGTCAGCCTGCCGTCTGATGGTTTACAAGTTTCAGGAATCGTGGGAAATGGATCAGGTTTTCCCCTGTACAACCGGAAAAGTAGACGGAGATAAATTCCGTGAAGGAGATTTTAAAACACCTATCGGAATTTACTGGCTGAATCAGGCATGGGCTGGATGGGAACTCGCACAGTATTACGGTAATGAAGCGAACGTGTACGGAACAGGAGCTTTTGAAGTAAGTTACCCAAATTATTATGACCAAGTTGTTGAACGTAAAGATGGTAACGGAATCTGGATTCACGGCACTACAAAAGGTAATCCTATCCCTACACGCGGTTGTATTTCGGTCAGTAACAATAACTTTCTTGAGTTGACACGCTCAGTTGAATTGGGTGACACTCCGGTGATTATTGAAGAAAAAGTTTCCTTTTCTTCAAGTGAAGAAATTGAGCGGGAACAGCAAATATTATTAGGAACCATTGAATCCTGGCGGCGGGCCTGGGAAGAGAATGATGCTGAAAATTACCTTTCATATTATTCAGATAATTTTCTCACTGAGAAGTGGGATGCCAGTACGTGGCGTGACCACAAACTTAATGTAAATACTCAAAACGAACGACGCAGAATTCTTATCAATGATCTGTCAGTCCTGAAAAGCAAGAATATTTACCATATTCGTTTTGTGCAAACCTATACTTCTTCTACTCTCAACGATGTCGGCTTCAAGCATCTCTTTCTCGTCAAAGAGGCAAACGGTCTTAAAATCGTCAGCGAAAACTGGACACCTTTAAAACAGTTCTCCGCTAGCCCTGCTTTTCAATATGCGTATAAGGAATCTGCTCAAAACTCAATGTGAGCCTTAAGTCACAGTCAGTATAACTCCTCCTGCAATTCGCTATTATATCACCATTCTATCTCTTTTCTATCTCTTTTCTATCTCCAGACCTTATCTCATCAGCGGACGTCTCATAATTGGTAGAGCATCAGATATACCAGTACTCCAGAAACTGAAACATACAACCAGAGAGGCAATGTCACTCTGGCAATTTTAGGATGCCGGTTAAAATTACCCGTAGCTGCAAAATACACCGTAGTCAGCACCAACGGTAAGACAACTGCTGAAAGTAAAATGTGCGAAATTAAAATAAAGAAGTATAGTGGACGCAACCAACCTTCTCCCTGAAATGACGTGTCTCCGTGAAAGGCGTGGTAGGTGAGATAACTGATTAAAAATAAAGATGAAAAAGTTAAGGCACTCAGCATCAATTTTATGTGACGAGTTCGGTTACCCTTTCTGATAGCAAGATAACCCAAAATAAGACAGCTGGCGCTCATAGAATTAAGCAAAGCATTAACTGCTGGTAGAAAGCTCACTTCAAAAGAACTTTCTCCTGGAGCAGGCTCTCGAAGGTAAATTAACCAAAACAAAAAATATAAAATTCCAGCAGAGAGTATTACTATCGAAGTGAGTACAGTCCTGTTGGAAAATTGAAATTTCATAATATTTCCTTTTTAAGATGAGCATCTGCCAGCAGATAAAATAATAATCCTGTCAAGGTTGCGGCAATTGCGGTATGCAATGCTGAAACAGGCGCTGGCACACGGAAAACAGCATTTAGAATTCCTATACCTATTTCAAGGAATATCATGGCAACAATGCCTGATGCAAGCACATTATAACCATGCCTGTTTCTCAGCCAAATCCACGACATCAGTATCAGCGCCAACCCACCGCCCAGGGCAATCAGACGGTGCAGCATGTGAATCCATTCATTTACAAAGACAGGCAGGAATCGTCCTTGAAATTCTACAGGTGCCGGAGCTAAAACGTGTTCATCAATTCCGGACCAGGCCGAAATATCAGTTCCGCTCATAGCAAAGGAGACAGCACTTCCCTCATGACAACCCGGAAAAGCCTCACAATGAGTTCCGGAGGAAGTCGTGCTGTTATAACCTCCTGAAGTAATCATTATAAACAACACAGCCAGCATCCAAATCAATTGCCTTTGTAAAGTTTCTTTAGTTTTCTGTGAATTTCCGGCAAGAGCAGCCACAGACTTTGGCTTTTCAACAGTCTGCTTAAAAGTGAGAGTTGTCAAATAAACCAGAATTCCAAACAGAATGTTCCCGCCCAGCAGGTGAAGTGTCACAATTGGAGGCCAAAGTACCATGGTTACCGTTAGTGCGCCTAAAACACCCTGGATGCAAACTATTATGAGACTGGTAATCGCAAGTTTCCGCTGTTTTAAATATGCAGGTTGCCAAAACGTCACAAAAGTGATGGCAATAATTAAAACACCTAAAAATGTCGCGGTAAATCTGTGACCGGTTTCCAGTGCGATTTCAAAACCTTCCGGGGGGATAAGCTGACCGTAGCAAAGCGGCCAGTCAGGGCAGGATAAGCCTGCATTTTTCAAACGCACATAAGCGCCAAAAGGAATCAACGGCCAAGTGAGAATTGCTGCTCCGAGGCATAATAATTTCATCATCTATATCTACATTACTTTTTAAATTTCAGTATAAATCCGCAATTAATTATGACAATCTTAGGCCTGAAACTCAAGTTTCTGGCGCAGTTGATTCGCTCCTAAATTTTATTAGTCCTTCCTGCTGTTTCCAACCAGGATGTTTTATCAAGAATACTAACTAAAGAGTTAGCAGACTAATGCAGGAGTTTTAACAGTTAAACTGTTTTTAACTCAAGATATTTCTGAGTCTGCCGATAATGAATGCAGAAGTACAGGTTGAGCCTGCACACTTTAGCCATCATGGAGATTACAAAAAGTGCACGCTAATTTTATCAGACTATTTTTGGAAGGATTACAAAATGTATCATCAGAACATTGACACAAAATTACAGAAACGCATTCAGTCCAAAGAATTTGAAGAATCCGTTGATCAGGCAGTACGTTCATTCATGTATGATTTGGATTTTATGCTTTTGGAAGAACAGCATGCTTGCTCAAGCCTGAACTATACCTGCATTCAGGAAGATGCAGTTGTAAAGTGGGTGAACCCTGTCTGAGTAAGGCGGGATGAGCTTGCGGATCCGGTATGGATTATATCCGGATATCCAGAATTCACGCACTCAGTGAGAATGAATCATTCTGTTTCTGAACAGTACGTGACGGAGCAGGAATGACACAGTCCGGAAGAATTATTTCAAAAACAACTCCGCGGTTGTCCAGCAAATTACATCCACGTATAGTTCCTCCATGCGCTTCTATCAGCTGCTTTCCTATCGAGAGTCCCAGACCGGTTCCCATTTCCTTGCCTTCTGTTTGAAAAGACTTAAACAGATTAGCAATAATCGAATCCGGAATTGGGCTTCCATTATCAACAATCTGAATTTTTAGTTCACGCATACTTTGTGGAATAAAACGAACTTCTATCTGAGCAGGTTTTCCATCTTTGGTCTCCGGCGAATCCTGAAATTTCTCCCACGAATTTTTGATAAGATTCACAATCACACGAATTATCTTTCGTCCATCAAAACGCAGTAGAAAAGCAGGTTGTCCTGCAGGAACACGGTAATGCAATGGAAAATCTTCGATAAAACCCAGTTGAGATTCAATTTGTTCCTGAAACTCATCCAGTTGAAATATTTCAGGACGTATCTCCATTTTGCCTGAAGCAAAATCAAGAATGTCTGTGGTAAGTCCTGTGACGTTATTTGAAGAATTTTTTATCCTGCGGATGTAGGTCAGTGCCTGAACCACTTCCATTGCCTGTATGCGATCCTTGTCCAGTATTTTTATGAGCAAAGTCGCAAAACTTGAAATAGAACCGTTTGCGTTACGGATGTCGTGACCAAATTCCGCAACTGTATTACCTAACTCAACAAGACGCTGCTCCTTCTTTTTTGCCAGTTGCAGGTCTGTCACAGTATGTTCCAGTTGCTGTTTTGAGTCTTCGAGCTCTTCCACATTTTGTGATAACTCATCCTGCATTGACTGGAAACGTGTCCATAATTCTTCCAAGACTCCGATTCGCTGCCCGATCAATGTTCTTGCATCAGAAGTTTGCGGACTATATAAATCATCTGTTTCATTTTCACGTCTATATTTAACGAAGTGTTGACACAGAACATCGACCTGATCCGTAATGAGGCGGGTTTGTTTATAAACCAACAAAGCAACAATCAGCAGGGCTACACTTCCACTGATCAACAAACGTATCCAAAAAGGTTTTTTGGCAAAAGGTGAAATATCCTGGGTTACAATTAAAATTCCCTGAGTTCCAGCTCTACCAACCGGAATCTGGAATGAAACCTTATTGCCTATTTGACTGAGAAATTCCGTCTTATCTTTTTGGGTGATAATTTCACCTGTGCTGATTGATTCCTGAGAGATAAAATCAAGTTGCGTTACTCCATTATATTTTTGAGTCAGTAACTGCGTTATTTTTGCAGAACTGTCAGTTTCTTCGAGCATCAGCTCACTGACATCTGCTGCTAATATGTTGAGGTTGTGCAGTGTTTTTAGCGGGAGAGAAGGGGTGCTTAAAGAAGAGAGCGGGAGAAAGGAACTCAGGTAAAAGCTTACAGCAAAAATAAAAATTGCAAGTAAACCAAAATGAGACTTTTTAAGCCTGGATTCATCCAGTTTTTTTTCTGGTCTATCTTGCTTTATAATTCTTTTTGAAGCAAGTTCGGCTCTCCGCAGTTTGATCTTTCTGGGAACTTTATGCTGGTTTCTGAGCGTAACTTTATTAAGAGTATGAATCATGTTATCCATTCTGCATAAAAAAACGCTGAAGGGTTTCCATTAGAGGATCACTAAATTTTTTGCACATCCATGTGAAAAATTTTAGCTATTTAATGATCAGTAGTACTAGAAAATCTGCTGTTCTAGATATTGTCTGATTTGTTATATGTTAAATCACAAGGCTTTGCAAGTACTTATTTAAAAAATAATTGATTTTATATGCTTTTTTTTGATTATATATATACTAAATGAAAAAATTCACAAAAATTACAGTTACTTGTGAAACATATTGATAAAGTATATATTTTATCATAAAAAAGTATATATTTCAGGAATTTGAGTTATTTTACAATATTTGCTCAATTGAATTATAAGTTCAATAATTGTGCTTTTTAGCTTAACACACGCTGTAAATTTAATTTCTTGCCGCGTTTCACATCATCACATGAACATATAATGATATACCTTGCTTTTATCAAGCAGATCAAATATAATTTTTCGACTGTCTAAAAGAATGTTCTTTTGAAGACAGCCGAATTTATTTCAACCTTGCTCCTAACAATCAATAAAATATAAAAATGGAGCATCACGACATGCAAGAAGGAGTCAAACAGATGGCAACAGGCAAACAAGATTACAAAGTAGCAGACCTAACACTGGCCGAATTGGGTCGTAAACGAATCACCATGGCAGAACATGAGATGCCTGGACTGATGATGCTGAGAGAAGAATATAAGAATAACAAGCCACTGGTTGGCGCACGGATAACCGGCTCATTGCACATGACGGTAGAAACCGCGGTTTTGATTGAAACTCTGGTTGACCTGGGCGCAGAAGTCCGCTGGTCTTCGTGTAATATTTTTTCAACACAGGATGAAGCCGCCGCCTCAATGGCTGAAGCAGGAATTCCGGTCTTTGCCTGGAAAGGTGAATCAGAAGAAGAATACTGGTGGTGTCTAAAGCAGACTTTGGAATGGCCTGAAGGGAATGGTCCTAATATCCTCCTCGATGACGGCGGTGACTTAACCGGCTACATTCATGAAACACGTCCGGACTTACTCTCAGGACTGAAAGGAGTTTCTGAAGAAACAACAACCGGAGTTCATCGACTGGAGCAAATGGAACGTCAGGGATTACTTAAGTTACCGGCATTCAATGTAAATGACTCTGTTACAAAAAGTAAATTTGACAATTTGTACGGCTGCCGTGAATCACTTATTGACGGTATCAAACGCGCAACAGATGTGATGATTGCCGGTAAAATTGCGGTTGTTGCTGGTTATGGTGATGTTGGTAAAGGCAGCGCACAATCACTGCGTGGCCAAGGTGCTCGAGTACTTGTGACTGAAATTGACCCGATTTGTGCATTACAAGCTGCAATGGAAGGTTATGAAGTTGTTACCATGGAAGATGCTGCCTCAATTGGTGACATCTTTGTTACCACAACAGGTTGTTCCGACATCATTTGTCGTGAGCATATGGACGCCATGAAAGATCAGGCAATTGTGTGTAACATAGGACATTTTGATACAGAAATTCAGGTTTCTTCTTTGAATAATGATTCTTCACTAAAAAAGATTGTTATCAAACCGCAGGTTGATCAGTATGTCTGGCCTGATGGTAAACGAATGATTTTGCTTGCAGAAGGACGTTTGGTTAATCTTGGTTGTGCAACAGGACATCCTGCTTTTGTAATGTCAAACAGTTTCACCAACCAGGTGATGGCTCAAATCGACCTCTGGGAAAAAGGTGACTCTTATGAAAACAAGGTTTATGTCCTTCCAAAAATTCTTGATGAAAAAGTTGCCCGCTTCCACTTAGGTAAATTAGGGGTGAAGTTAACCCAACTGAGTGAAAACCAGGCAAAATATTTGGATATTCCAATTGAAGGGCCTTATAAGCCCAATCATTACCGTTATTAAGAGGTTTTTTGTCTTTACGGCTGTTCAACTATAACTGCAGTAAATTATTATTATTTGGGCTTGGCTTTGTGTTCCTGTTTTTTGTCAGCGGATGCGGATCAAAGCCCATCTCTCTCATGAATGCCCCTCTGGATTCAGGTCTGGAGGCTCCAATCAAACCGACCACTCTAGAACTTCGGACTTCCAAGTCATCCGTCGCTTTTGTCCCTGTACAATTTTCTGAAAACCTATCACGCTATCATAAAGCGCTCAGTGTAAGTTTTGTGCAGTCTGTACTGGAGGAACACGGCGATCTTAAAATCATTGACGACGTCAGGGTTGTGAGGGCGCTGAACAGCAGTCAGTTTACGCCGCTTAGAACATCACTCGAAAAAAATAAATTACGTAGAATTGATGACGAGTTAATCCAACAGACCATTGAATTAGGAAAATGGCTGCGTGTACGTTACATTGTTTTGATGAGTGTGCAGTCCAGTCCGAAAAAAGTTTCATCAACAGAATGGAGCACCTATATCAGCTTCAGGATTTACCGTGTTGAGGATCCGGTAAAGAATGAAATGAACCATGAATTCACATATGTTTTTTCTGATTCAAGTGATCTCTGGGAAGAAGTTGGAGGTCTCGTTCGAGGGCGTTTCCCGCTCGGCGGTTTTATTGTCGAATCACGTGCAAATCGTCTCTACGTCAGAGTAAATTTAGGACGGCGTAACCGTATCACGGAAGATCAGGTTTGCAAAATATTCCGTAGAGTTAAAAAAGAAAAAAAAGGTACAAACGGAAAACTGATCACCAGCATCGAGTTTGATAGAATCGGCCAGGTAACATTATTTCGTGTACAGGAAGATTTTTCGTGGGGTATAGTTCCTGCCAATTTTAGAAACGCCATTCTGAATGGTGATGCAGTCCGCTGTTATTGAATATGTCTGAGCAGTTGCTTTTAGACAAAAAGAAAACCCGCCAAAGAGTCCTGCAGCAACGTCGAGCATTTTCTGCGACAGAGAAAACTCCGGCAGAACAAAGGATGTTGAAGTTCCTGCAAAGTTGGGATGTTTTCAGGCAGGCAAAAACAATCCATATTTTTATCTCCAAAACAGACGAACCTGACACCAGTCCAATTATCGAGTCCGCCTGGGAATCCGGAAAAACTGTCGCTGTGCCTTGTGTAGTTCCGGAGAGCTTTGAACTCTTTCATTCACAACTTAAATCATTTGAGGATTTATCTTCCGGAGCATTAGGTGTTTTAGAACCTTCTCCTGAAGGTAGAATTGCAATGAATCCAGAAAGTTTTGATCTTGTTATAATTCCCGGAGTTGCTTTTGACCGTCAGGGAGGAAGGCTCGGTTACGGAAAAGGATATTACGACAGATTCCTGGAACAGACCGCTGCTTTCAGGTTAGCATTAGCCTTCAATTTCCAAGTTCTTGAAAAAGTACCAACTGAAAAGCACGATGTGCCGATGAATGGAATTTTAACAGAATCCGGAATTATTGAAGTAAATAATTGAGAAGCTGCCACTCCTGATAATTCAACACCAAACAGATTAATCTCCCTTCTTATTGAAAGAAATTAATAATGAAAAAATGGCTATTTATTTTTATTTTCCTAACAGGACTTGCGGCAACCGCAATTTTTCAGTATCAGCCTATCCTGTCCAGCTACGCAGAATTTTATACAGTCAATAATGCCAGTTCCGGTGCAGATGCGATTGTCATACTCTCCGGCGGAAAAGCTACCAGAATTCCGCATGCTTTAAAACTTTTCACTGAAAATTATGCATCTCGGCTGCTGTTGACTGATGAAAAAAAGATGAACATGCGCTTCGCACATCTTTTTTCAACAAATGAGGAAATTGCACAAGCGATGATTGATGAACTAAAACTGAGTGTACCAATCATCACTGTAGCTTCTCTAAAAGGCGGGGCAACTTCTACATTTGACGAAGCTTACGATCTCAGAAAATTTAGTGAAGCGGAAGGTTTTAAACGCTTGATATTAGTTACAGACGCATTTCATACACGGAGAGCATATCATGCTTTTCAGACAGTATTTGCCGGATCTGAGATACGACTGGAAATGTCTGCAGCAAAAAATGATATTTTCAATGAATCAAACTGGTGGACTTCAGATCAGGGAATTTCCGCTTATGTTTTAGAAAGCATCAAATATCCTGTTTACCTGCTTTCTTCCAGAAACGCAACTTTCATCCGTAATGACTGATGGCTGAAAAGCAACTCTTCATCCGACCTTTTCAAACAGAAGACGAGGCTGCCGTAGTTTCACTCTGGCAACACTGCGAACTAACTGTCCCATGGAACAATCCTTATAAAGATATTGCCAGAAAGCTGAAAGTTCAACCCGAACTATTTTTAGTCGGTATGCTGGACAGCCTGTTAATCGCCACCGTAATGGGTGGATATGACGGTCATAGAGGTTGGATTAATTATTTGGCGGTACATCCGGATTTTCAGGGTCTGGGTTACGCGCAGCATATGATGGTGAACGTCGAATCCGAATTGAGAAAAATAGGCTGCCCTAAAATCAATTTGCAGATTCGCTCAGGGAACGCTAAAGTAATGGCTTTCTACCAGAAGCTTGGATTTACGGATGACCGAGTACTCAGTATGGGAAAGCGACTTGAAGAAGATCATTCATAATACTAAATCCGCGAATTCAAAATTACACTCATACTTAAAAATAAATTGTGCCTGAATTACTGTTAATTACTCTGTATATCACCGGAGGACTAGTTCTGCTTTATTTTGGAGCGGACTGGTTAGTCAAGGGTGCAATAACTCTGGCCTTACACTTGGGCTTAAGTCCCTTGATCGTCGGTCTGACTGTGGTGGCACTGGGGACAAGTATTCCGGAGGCTCTCGTCAGTGTACAGGCGGCAATCGGACATCAGGGCGGAATTGCGATTGGAAATGTTGTTGGTTCCAATATCCTTAACATTGCTATGATCCTCGGACTATCTGCCTTGATCAGTCCTCTAAAAGTTGATTCACACATAGTAAAAGCCGACGTTCCGCTTTTGGCAGGAGCAACTTTTATGCTGGTTGTTCTACTGGAGGATTTTCACATTTCACGCATGGAAGGAGCATTTTTGCTGTTGTGTATTGTGGGTTATGTAGTTGGCAATATTATGACAGTCAAGAAAACTGCTCCGGAAGATAACAAAATTGACGGTCTGGAAGTTCAGGAAGATTCAGGTAAAACATTTTGGCGTGACATTGCTCTACTGATCGTAGGAATTATAACTTTAGGTTTCGGCGCAAATTTCCTGGTTACAGGAGCAGTAGACCTTGCCAGAATCTGGGGGTTGAGCGAAGCCTTAATCGGCTTAACCATTGTCTCAATCGGTACAGGTACTCCGGAATTAGCAACAGCGTTGATGGCTGCTTACCGGAAGAGTGCTGATCTTGCGATTGGAAATGCTGTTGGTTCAAATCTTTTCAACATCATGTTTGTGCTGGGAATTGCCGGACTCGTTGCTCCGCTGGATGCAACAGGAATTAACCCATCAGACCTTTATGTGATGCTTGCTGTGACGCTCCTGCTGCTTCCCACAGTTTGGACTGGACGTGTTCTTGACCGGAAAGAGGGTTTCATGTTTCTAGCAATTTATGTCGGCTACATCTATCATTTGTGGCCTGCCTGAGCTACAAAGTCTTTTGTAAGCAAAGCTAATCCTAAGTTCTGTAGCTGTTTCTCTTAACTGCTGTTAAAGCCTCTTCAAAGCCTGATCCAGATCAGCAATGAGATCCTCTGCACATTCAATCCCAATCGAGAGACGAACCACTTCAGGCCCGGCACCGGCTGTGATGAGTTGTTCCTTAGAGAGTTGTCGGTGAGTAGTCGAAGCAGGATGCAGAATCAGGGAATGGGTATCTCCAATGTTGGCGACATGACTGAACAGTTCGACCGTTTCCAGCATTTTTAAACCGCTTTCATAGCCACCTTTGACACCAAAAGTAAAAACAGAACCCGTGCCGTCCGGTAAATATTTTTTTCCCAGCTCATAGTAAGGACTGGACTCGAGTCCTGCGTGAGAAACCCATTCTACGTTTGGATGTTTTTCAAGAAATTGTGCAACTAGCAAAGCATTTGAGCAGTGCCGTTCGATACGCAAAGGCAGAGTTTCGATACCATTTAGCGTTATCCAGGCATTCATGGGAGATTGTGAACAGCCCAAATCACGCAGACTGATGGCATGGCTGTACATGGTATAAGCAAGGTCACCGAAAGTTTCCGCAAAAGTGAGTCCATTATATTCAGGGGAAGGTTCGCTCAAACTTGGATATTTTGAATTTCCCAACCAGGGGAATTTACCTGAATCTATCACAACTCCTCCAAGAGCATTTCCCTGTCCGGAGAGAAATTTTGTTGTTGAATGCACCACAATATCCGCACCCCATTCAATTGGTTGACTCAAAAACGGTGTAGCCATCGTGTTGTCAACAACCAGCGGAACACCTGCTTCGTTTGCAACTTTTGCTATTGCTTCTAGGTCAGCCACCACGCCACCCGGATTAGCAAGGTTTTCTATAAATATTGCCCGTGTATTTTCGGTAACTGCTCTGCGGAAATCTTCCGGATTGTCTGTATCGACAAAGATCGCCTTCCAGCCAAATTTGCGATAGCTTTTTCCCATCAAATTAATCGTGCCGCCATATAGCTTGTTGGCCACAATCACCTCCATTCCCGGCGACATTAACGGAAACAGAGCCAGCGTTTCCGCAGCGTGTCCGGAAGAAGTCACTGTTCCTCCGCGACCGCCTTCCAGTGTTGCCAGTTTTTCTTCCAGTGCTGATACAGTCGGATTGGTTAATCGAGAATAAATAAATCCCGGTGCCTGCAGGTTGAAAAGCGAAGCTGCATGGTCTGCATCATCGAATACATATGAGGAAGTTTGATATATTGGAAAAGATCTCGCACCTGTTGTCGGATCAGGAGGAGTTCCGGCATGAACTGCCAGAGTATTAAATCCATATTGTGAATGCAGTTTTTTCATTTAAGCCTCCGCCTGCGATTGCTGATAACTCCCGTGTTAATTCCACTCCAGCCAAGTTCTCCAAAAAGACGGGCGTATTCTATTTTCGGACAGCGGTCCATCACCACTTGCAACCCGGCTTTTTCGGCAAGTAACGCAGCAGCATTGTTAACAATTTCCAACTGCATCCAAAATACTTTCGCTCCTATCTTGATTGCCTCTTCAACTAGTTGAGGAGCTTCCTGTGCAGGACGAAACATGTCCACCATGTCCACAGGTTCGGGTAGTGACGCCAGATCCGGAAATACTTTTTCTCCACATATTTCTTTTCCAACTGCACCAGGATTAACCGGAATTACCTTGAAACCTTTCTGCAACAAATATTTCATGGCAAAATTACTGGGGCGGTTCCAAGTCGCACTTGCTCCAACCATTGCAATGCTGTTTACATTATTGAGAATATCGCGGATATAAGAATCAGCATATGAACTGTGATCAAGGAAAGTAGAAGCGGGCATGTAAATAATCTTAAAGAAAAATGTTGAGTAAATTTGCCTGCTCACTTTAGCAGAATTAAACTCCGTCCTGCAAGCAAATTCAATGTTCTGTGAGAGTAGTTCAATGTCAGCTCACATAACTCTCTTCAAAACCGATTGACCTTCACGAATCACTGCCAAATCATATCTACAAAAGAACCGGCTCCATCCCAGAATTCAGTTATTGCAGAAGATTTGCTGTTGACCACTCTCTGCGAGAGCACACTAAAACTTTTCTTCTCAGGAGTAACTATAACCCAGGAAATGGTGAGCAGCACAAGAGCAATGACTATTAAGACTTTCCAACTTTTCATACTACCTCATGAACATGAAGAGTAGTTGAATGAACATTAATAAAAACGCAGTTAAGCAGGAAGGCGATGCATCACAGCAGATTAACGTACAGAATAGCAATCAGCAATCACCTACCTGCTGACTGTTATTTTATACCTCCTGTTTCTGGAGTCAATTAGTAGATTTGCTTAATTGAAAACTCTAAAGGAGCTTCAGAGTTAATCTCAACAAGTATTTTAAAAATATAGCAACAGTCTGAGGATTTACAGGAAGGATTATTCTCTTTTCTGTGGGTAGAATATGTTTGCATTCAACTGCTACGAGATAGTCCTGAGACCACAGTAGAAAATGTTTCCATCCAGTCAAAGCGCATATTCCCTGTTGGTGTATAAAGCCGGCCTTTTTTTTCAGTAACGGAAACATCTTCCAGTCCTGCACCAGCAAGTTGTGCGCAACCGATAGCTGTCAATTCCGGTTGGTTTGTAACTCGGATTCTACGTCCCAACACTTCCGACAGAAACTGACAAATGTAAGCATTATTAGCTAAACCTCCATCAACGCTAATTTCTTCTGCAATGGCTACACTTTTATCCATGGCAAAAATAACTTCAGCAATACGCAAAGCAACTCCTTCCAAAACTGCTTGTACCAAATCCAATGGACCGGTATCCAGTGACATTCCTTCAAAACAGGCTCTGGTCTCTCGCTGCCAATGTGGACAAGCCAATCCGGAAAGTGCCGGAACAAAAGTCAAACCACGATCTATTGCTGCAGGTTTTTCAAAAGTATTGATTTCCTGATACTCGGAAAACAAACCCAACCCACGCGCCCAATTCACCGCAGATGCTGCATTGTAAACACCTCCATCCAAAGCATAAACAGGTGCTTCACCTCCTAAACGCCAAGCCACAGTTGGTAACAATCCATGTGCTTCATTCATTTCCGGAGAATCTCCGTTAATAACCAAAGCAAAAGCTCCTGTACCAAGTGTGATTTTCGCATCACCAACATTTCGACAATCATGCCCATAGAGTGAAGCCTGCTGATCAACAACACTGGCTCGAAGAGGAATCTTCCTGCCTTTCACTTTCAACTCACCAAATTCATCTTGAGTTGCTAATATTTCCGGTAATGTCTCTAATGGGACACCAAATAAATTACACAGTTCATCATCCCATTCCATCGTTTGAAGATTCATTAATGAGGTGCGTGATGCAGTTGTTACATCTGTAACAAATCGACCAATCAGATTCTGCATAAAAAACGCATCTGTCGTACCGAGCGCTAACCTTTTTTCACGCAAAAGATCTTTTGCTTCTGGCACATTTGCTAAAATCCACGCCAACTTAGAGGCTGAAAAATACGGATCCAGGGGCAGCCCAGACAAAGCTTTCACGCGCTCTTCATGTCCTTCTTTTTTTAATTTATTCGTTATGTTTGCGGTTCTATTGTCCTGCCAGACTATGACCGGACTAATCGGTTGGCCCGTTTTTCTGTCCCAAGCCAAGCAACTTTCACCTTGATTGGCAAGGCCGAGCACATCAGCACTTACCAAGGCTTCGCTGCAAGCAATTACATTATTAAGCAATTCTCGCGGGTCATGCTCTACCCAACCGGAAGAGGGATAAAACTGCTGATGCGTGAAAGTGGCGCAGACCTCAGCCTTAGCAGCAGACAACATCAATGCACGAGTACTGGTGGTTCCTTGATCAATGGCTCCGAGTTGCATTTCAAATTTATGATTGATGGGAAAATGACGGCAGTTTTCCTGCTAAATCTTTGACAATGTTTTTTGCAGTTGTTCGGCCTTGACTCCAACATTGCCCCGCATCTTCGACCGGATTAGGTAGGTTTTTGTTAGTATAATAAATGGGTACTTTAGCTTGATCCCGGGAAGGTTGAACCACATTTCCCGCTGCATAAAAAACCGGATCAGAACAACGTCCAAATTCATCGACTTCCGGACTGCTAGTCTGCGGATTTAACTCCAGGTGACTAATTCGCGCTAAGCTGGATTCTGGAGTGTACTGCCCAGTGAACAAAACACCATCACAAGCAATATTTTGAACCGGATCGTTTTTAGCTGATATTTCAACAGCCTCAACACGCTCCTGGCCTAGAATTTTTACGAGCTTAGTTTGCAAAAATAACTGTACCCCAAACCAACTTGCTAGCTTATAAATTGGCCAACGTACACTCGGGCAAGAATTTTCTTCCAACATTGCAACTGGCTCGATGCCCGCGTTGCGACAAGTCAGAAGTGCAGAATAGCTTACAATTTCAGTTCCAACGATAATCGGATTACGAAACGGAATCCTGTTTTTTAGATACACCATTGATTGAAGCGCACCGGTGGTAAAAATACCCAAAGCTCGACTGCCGGAAACCAGTCTGGCAGAGCGCGGAGTCTCCCGTATTCCTGTGGTCAGTAAAACGCGTTTAGCAATCATGTGCATCGTTCCTTCAGGCGACGTCAGGATTAGTTCTCCACCTGCACCCAGCATGGTAACAGTGGTTTTCAACTTAATTATCACTCCTGCATTTTGCGCCGTTTCCACTATTTTTTTTGCGTATACCGGGCCTGTCAAGACTCGTTTAAATTCGCGTATACCAAACGGCGGATGCCCGCAATGTCGAGGAACACCTCCGGCCTCTGCCTCACGTTCCAAAACGACAACCTTTTGAATTCCTAATTTTTTCAAGGTGATTGCGGCCGAAAGCCCGGACGGACCAGCACCAATCACGGCAACATCAACGATTTCCTTTTTGAATATTTCAGTCATGACAAGCCCCAATGTCAAGAGACTCTGCGAATTTTCCTTCTGTCAATTCTGCCAAGCGTGCGGAACAATAAAATCCCTGACAGCGTCCCATGGTGACACGCGTTCGACGTTTCAATCCGTCTAAATTTCCAGCAGGAATAGAACTTGTTAGTGCCTCGCAAATTTCACGCTCCGTGACCAGTTCACAATGACAAACAATTTCTCCATATCCCGAAGTTTGCCAGTCACGTGGTAGATGTTCTGCTAGATTGGGAACGCTTGGCACAACTGGTTTGTAGAGACTTTTAAACTTTGAACCTTGCTTTTCAAGTAGTTTATGAACGTACTGAGCAAGACCAAGGGCTGCAGTCAATCCAGTAGAACGTATTCCACCCAGAGTGATCCAATTCCGTTCTGCATTTTCAACTACACGGTACTCTTTATTTTCAGTGGCAGGTCGAATACCGGCGTAAGTGGCAGTAACTGGAATGTTGGCCAGTGCAGGTATTTGGCTGACGGCTTGGGTGTGGAGTTTCTGCAGGATTTCCTGGTTAACTGATGCATCGCTTCGGCTTTCTTGCTCTTCGGCAGTTGGACCTACGGCGAGATTGCCGAAAATGGTAGGAAATATTACAATGCCTTTAGTGAGCTCCGTTGGAACAGGCAAAACAATCGACCGTACCAAGCTGCCTGCCGCCTTGTCAAATACAACAAATTGGCCCTTACGCGGTTTTATAGTGAACTCGCTTTGCCCTAAAACATCAGCATCTACAAGATCTCCAAAAAGACCGGCACAGTTAATAACATGTGTGGCTTTAACCGAACCGCGGCTGGTATGGAGCATCCAATGATTCCCGAAAAATTCTCCTCCCTTAACTTCTGCGTTAAAGACTGCCTGACCTCCATTAGCAACGGCTTGGGACAAATATGCAAGAGGGGCTGACCACGGATCAATTACAAATTCGTGGGGAACAGCGATTGCGGCTCGAATATTTGCTGAGATAGCCGGTTCCTTTACAAGGACTTCCTGTCGGCTCAGTAGTTGTAAATCGTCAATCCCGTTATTGCGTGCCTTCGCTAAAATATTGGGGAAACGCTCTTCTTCCTCTGAAGTCCATGCCGCGACTAAAGCTCCGGTTTTGAGCAGGGGCAAATTGAGGCTTTCCCTGATTTTAAGGTATTCACTGTAACCACTCCGGATACATGCCAGTTCAAGTGAACCCTCTGGAGCATCAAAACCTGTATGCAAAATTGCACTGTTACCTTTGCTTGCTCCGTCCAGAATGTCCGCCGACTTTTCAAGCAAAATAACTGAAATACCAGCTAATGCCAATCTGCGAGCAACCGCACAGCCTACCACCCCTCCACCGATGATGGCAGCATCAGCATCACCAAGTAACGCTGAGTTACGATTATCAACTTTTAATTTGGAATTAGTTCTAGGTGTATTTGGCATGACCGAATAGTATTATATTATAGCCATACAGTCAAATATTTCGGAGTGAATGGTTTGTTTTTGAAATTATCTTTATCTAGCAATATAAATGATTTTTACTCTTTTATAAATGTTTCTTTTGATTTGTCTGGAGGAGGTCTGTGACAAAATAGATTGTTTGATTTGCAAGTGAACATACTTTAAATGAGACAATATTTTCCAGATATCATAAGAGCTACCAAATCCTCAAATATTCTGCGTGTACAATTATTTCCCGTGCGACGGAGCTGTATTGATCATAGCAGCCATCACTTCGTTTTGTGAGTCAAGTATTCCAATTGTGTGGATTGCAAGGTTAACAATGGAATACTCTAAAAAAAATTAGCAAAATAATAACTTGTAATATATTCAAACCTTGCAAATTGTGACATGGAGTGGTTTAATTTTTGTTTGTAAAATAATATTTTGGTTGTAATTGTTGACATCTGCATAGTGATATCTGCATTAGCAGAGATACAGAAACTTTTGATTTATGATTATCACTCACTTTAGGCGGCAGTCTTAATTTAATTTTTCGTATGTTAATTCAACAACATGAACTGTTGTTTTTCTACATTCTTTGATTGGAGCAAATGCCTAAATTCATAGTTACATATGTGAAGTACGTCGATTATGCTTCGACCAAGTTCGGCAGAATGGCGATGTATCTGATCTTTTTAATGATAGGCACTTTGTTATTGGGTGCAATTACCCGTAATATTTTGGGTATACCGTTATCCTGGACTGTGGAGATGGCCCAATTCACAATCACTGCTTACTATATTTTAGGTGGTCCATACTCAATGCAGACGGGTGACCATGTGCGTATGGATTTGATTTATGGCCTTTATTCCGATAAAACCAAAGCAAAAATAGATGTGTTTACAAACATTTTTCTCTTAGTGTATTTGATCGTATTATTGATTGGAGCGATTTCCAGTACTCAATATGCAATAGAATATGGGCAGAGGAAATTTTCCC